>ENA-UPSB01000390-UPSB01000390.1-bioreactor-metagenome-genome-assembly--contig:-NODE-390-length-74585-cov-54.534214_pt1 | contig 74585 bp, 85 predicted proteins | sample MGYA00238182_ERZ773286 | MGnify/ENA primary metagenome ERZ773286 (study PRJEB29026, sample SAMN07631240) | bioreactor metagenome | isolation source: Switchgrass digestor | place: USA: Dartmouth... | reverse complement strand
TATCTATATCATACTTTTCCTTAAAAAAGTGTTGCATTTAATATTGCAATTTTCAAATTTTTTATCTTCCTTCCTCCTGGTAGCGCTCTTCGAGGTATCGCTCCAGTTTTCTCTTGACCCGCTGTAATGCGTTGTCTATGGATTTAACGTGCCTGTCCAGATCAATCGCTATCTCCTGATATGACTTGCCCTGCAGATAGGATATGAGAACTTCTTGCTCCAAATCGCTTAAAAGCTCATTGATCTTGTTCTCTATGTTCATGAACTCTTCGCGGCTTATTATCAGCTCTTCAGGATCGGAAACCCTCGCTCCCGAAATGACATCCATCAAGGTGCGATCGGGCTCTTCATCATAGATGGGTTTATTGAGGGATATATAGGAATTTAAAGGAATATGCTTCTGCCTGGTGGCGGTCTTGATGGCAGTGATGATCTGCCGGGTTATGCACAGCTCAGCAAAAGCCCTAAAAGAGGATAGCTTGTCCTGTCTGTAATCCCTTATGGCTTTGTAAAGCCCAATCATCCCTTCTTGAACTATATCCTCATGATCAGCGCCTATCAAAAAATAGGACCTGGCTTTTGCCTTCACGAAATTTTTGTATTTGTATATCAAGTACTCCAGCGCTTCCTCATCGCCCTTTTTGGCATCTTCCACTATCTCTTCATCCAGCATCAGCTGGAAACGGCTGTATTCGTTTGCTGCAGCTTCAGCTTTCACCCCTATCTCCCCCAAACCGCACCCAATAGATAAACTTGTACAACCCTCTCAGTTTCAAATTATATATTATTCACCGAATAAAAGTCAAGCCATTAGCAGCCTTTGCCACATTTGCTCCCCACTTTTTTTGCGAGCAGATGCAAGCACAACGCCTTTAACCCCTCTGCCTCAACACTTCATACATCAATATGGCCGCTGCAACCGAAGCGTTGAGAGAGTTTATTTTTCCCTTCATTGGGATGCCCACCAAATAATCGCATTTCTCCTTTACAAGCCTCCGGAGTCCTTTCCTCTCACCCCCTATCACCAGGGCGATAGGTCCTCTCATGTCCTGTGCGTTATATGGAGCGGCTTCAGCCTCTGCGCCCACCACCCATAACCCTTGTTCCTTGAGGTATTCCAGCGTTGAAGCAATGTTGGTTACCCTGGCTACCGGCAGGTATTCCACCGCTCCAGCGGAGGCCTTCACAACGGTGGGGGTTATTCCCACAGCTTTTCTTTTTGGGATGATAATGCCGTGAACGCCGCAGCACTCAGCCGTCCTAATTATAGCCCCTAGGTTATGCGGATCCTCTATACAGTCGAGCACCACCACAAAAGGCGGTTCTTTGGCACGTTGAGCCCTCTCCAGTATATCATCCACCGACACATAAGTGTACGGCACAACCAAGGCGATTATGCCCTGGTGCCTTCCGGTCTGGGATATGCTGTCCAGCCGCTTCCTGTCAACCTCCTGGACTACAATCCCGCTCTCCCTGGCTGCTTTCAATACATCCCTGATTGCACCCTCTTTGCTTCCTTTGGCTACCAGGATCTTTTCGATGGTCTTACCGGCCCGTAGGGCCTCCATAACCGGATTTCTGCCTTCCACCTGCCACTGAAAATCCTCTAGCCCCTGCTTTTCACCCATCTACTCTTGCCCTCCATATTCCTTATAGATCGCTTCAAATTCCTTCCTCACCTCGCCGGCCCTCCCGCAGGTCATCTCCCCTTCGGGGCATGCCCCCCTAACACATCCCGGCCCGGCGTTCATGAAGATATGGGGAGCAACCTTTAGCACCAGCTTGAGCATTTCCTTGGCCAGATTCCTTATTTCCCATTGGGCCCTGTTGCAGCATCTCAGATTAAAAAAGTGCAACAGTTCGCGGGCATTCATGGTGACCAGGAACTTGGTCTCGGCAGCATTGGGCAAGACGAACCGGGCATCCTGGTTGGAGGCTTCTCCCCTGTCGCCCAGCAATTGTACCCATTCATCATACCAGCCCTGGATGATGGCCATCTGCTGCTCGAATTTATCCACGTAAGTCTGCCCCAGTGCCTTTATGCTCTCGGGAATTATGTAATTGAAAGTCCTGCCTCCTCCCGACCTTTCTGATACATACCTTTGGGATTTTACGCTGAAGCTGGCAATTCGGTGGCGGGTTATCTGCGCCAGCAAGCTCCTGGACACCCCTTCCACGCCAAAGGTAAAGCTGGCATGCTCGATGGGCGACAGATGCCCCATCTTGACAAGCCTTAATATAAAGTTTGACTGATCTTTGCTCGCAATTCCTTCCCTTAAAGTGTCTATATCGGCTGACGAATAGCACAGCTTGGCAGCCATGGCCACAACCTCTTCCGGGTTGGGCGTATAGCTCAACAGTTCAACATGCAGTTTAACCTCACTCATCCCTTTCCCCCTCTTCGGTACTATCCAGTATACAGTCCAGTATCTCAAAAAGCCGTTCTTGTTTGCCCGTCAAATACAGATAGCCCAGCAGCGACTCAAAACCCGTTGCCAGCCTGTAATCGGCTACGGTGGCATTCCTGGGCATGGTTCCCGGTTTGGCATTTCTACCCCTTCTTACGATATCCAGTTCCTCCCGGGTCAAAAAATTCTCGATATGGCGAAGGGTATCGGCCTGTCCCTTGGCACGCACAAAATTAATGGCCTTTACATGCAGCTGGTTCACAGGGACATCATAGGCCATCACCAAATAGGTTCGCACAAAAAGATCATAAACGGTATCGCCTATATACGCCAGGACAAGAGGATGTATCATCCTCACATCAAGCTCATCGAATTTCCTGTTCAATCTCCTGGCAAGACGCTCAAGAAGCTCCTTCATTTGCTCCAACTCCACATTCAAAAGCCTTGGAATTATTATACCCCAAAAAATCTCATTGAAAAAGGGGGCTATAGTCTAACTCAGCCCCCTTATCGCCTTATATGTTCTCCAAAGGTTTCACATTACCGAACGTAATTGCGGGTCCATCGACGGGAGCGGCCCACTTCACCGCATTCTTTATGACGCGCTGTACTTCCGGTTGATAAAAGATGGGGAATGTCTCATGCCCCGGTCTAAAGTAAAATATCTTTCCTTTCCCGCGATGATAGCAGCAGCCGCTTCTGAACACTTCCCCTCCTGCAAACCAGCTTATAAACACCAGCGTATCGGGCGCCGGGATATCAAACCTCTCCCCGTACATCTCGGTGTGGGGAATTTCAAAATACTCTCCTAATCCTTCGGCAATTGGATGACCGGGCTCTACCACCCATATGCGCTCCTTCTCGCCTGCCTCGCGCCATTTCAAATCGCAGCTGGTGCCCATCAGCTTCCTGAATATCTTGGAGAAATGCCCTGAATGCAATACAATTAGTCCCATACCGTTTAAAACCCTCTGGTACACCCTGTCGACAACCTCATCCTGCACCTCATGATGGGCCATATGCCCCCACCAGATGAGCACATCGGTGGAGTCCAGCACCTCTTTAGTAAGCCCGTGCTCCGGTTCGTCAAGCGTGGCCGTCCTTACCTCAATATCGGGTTCCTGGGATAGAAAATCCGCAATTGCCCCGTGAATCCCCTTGGGATAAACCTCGGCCACCCTCTTGTCGGTCTTTTCATGGCGGTTTTCATTCCATACCGTTACCCTTATGGTTTTACCCATTTAAACACACCTCTCCTCTTATTAATCTAATCGATCCCATCTCTAGAGGCGTTCATGATAAAGGTGATCATCAACCATCCATATTGGCCTGGGCTTTACAGTCTCAACACCTTTACGCTTACGCGCCATCCCGGACAAGAAGAATTGTCCAAACACTATGTTAGCATTTTTTGCATGAAAAATCAATCTGCAAACCCATTTTTTATTGACATGCATGTCCATTATAAATATAATATAGGATGATACAAAATTTTCAAAAACGGCACGGAAAGGAAGATGTTTTATTGCCAAAGGTGGTTGATTTCGAGCAAAAAAAGCAGGAAATTATAGAAAAGGCCATGAAAGTCTTTATTGAAAAGGGTTATCACAAAACAAACCTGGCGGATATAGCCAAGGAATGCAATATGGGCCGTACAACCCTGTATCAATACTTTAAAGACAAGGATGAGATCTTCGATTATGTGGCCGAACAACTCTCAAAAAATCTGGAAGCAGATTGCATGAATATATTAGAAAACAAGAAATTGTCGGCTGCAGAGAAGTTGAAGATGATTATCTCTCTGCTCACCCTTCAATATCAGCTGGAAAAAAATAAAATGCTCGTGATGGTAGAGATGTGGCTTCTCTCAAAGAGAGATAACGATACCTTAAAAAGGAAGTTTGAAAAGCGCATCAACCTTCTCCGAAAGATGTTTGAACAGCTGCTTGCCGAAGGCATAAGGACCAAGGAATTTAAGGAAATCAACCCCAAAGCCATGGCCTTTACTATCTCCACTCTGGTAGAGACCTTTGTGCTCCAGGCGGCTTTTGTAAACAACATCTCGTATCAGGAGCATTTGAATAATGTTTATGCGTTGCTCAATGGGCTAAAGGCCTAATTTTTTTAAGTTTTTAACGACATATATGTTTATATAGACGCATATGTTAATAATAAAAAGGGGGAGGAGCAAATGAAAAAAGCAAATCAGCTGATCAGTTCATTTCTTTTAAAGGAAGGCATCAGCTACCTGGAAAAAGACCCGATAAACAATTTGCCTAAAATATTGAACTGGGCTGAAAAGGTAGCCGTCAAATCGAGCCACAAAAATGCCATCAATACTTTCCGGAACATTATAAGCGACCCCGACAACAACTGGAACAAATTGATACACAGGGTACTTACGGAAACGCATCCAAACGTCCAAAAGAAATTCCTCATCAACTATTTTGTAAATGCCGGAATGGCAGGAAACCCCATTATAGATGCCATGAAGGAAAAGCACCAGTGCAACATCCCCTGGGCAATACTGATGGACCCCACCGCTGCATGTAACTTGAGATGCACCGGGTGCTGGGCAGGAGAATACGACAAAGCTGCTTCTCTGGATAACGAGACCATGGATCGAATAATCACGGAAGGAAAAGAGCTGGGAATTTATATGTACGTCCTATCGGGCGGTGAACCCCTGGTACGCAAAAAGGACATACTTTCCCTTGCCAGAAAGCATAATGACTGCCTCTTCCTATCCTTCACCAACGGAACGCTTATAGATGAGGAATTTGCAAGGGAAGTCCAGCAGCTGGGCAATATGATATTCGCCATCAGCGTGGAAGGCATAGGTGAAACGACCGACATGCGGCGGGGCAAAGGCACCTTCGAAAGGGTAATGAAGGGCATGGATATTTTAAAGCAGTATGGCATAGGATTTGGCTTTTCGGCCTGTTACCATCACTATAACACGGAAGAGGTGGGATCGGAGGAATACATCGATTTCATGATAGATAAGGGTTGCCTGTTCGGATGGTATTTCACTTATATGCCTTTGGGCAAGGATGCCGACCTCGACCTTCTGGCAAGGCCCGAGCAAAGGGAGTACATGTATCATCAAATCAGAAAATTCCGCGAAAAGAAGCCCATATTCCTTTTGGATTTCTGGAATGACGGTGAATATGTAGGCGGATGTATCGCCGGGGGAAGGAACTACATCCATATCAACGCCAATGGCGATGTGGAACCCTGCGCCTTCATCCACTATGCCAACGTAAACATCAAGGACGTCAGCCTGCTGGAAGCTATAAAATCGCCGCTCTTCATGGAATACAAAAACAACCATCCGTTTAACAAAAACCATCTGCGGCCCTGTCCATTGCTCGATAACCCCGAAAAATTGAGGGAAATGGTTCACCGTTCCAACGCTTATTCCACACAGCCTATAGATAAGGAATCGGTAGATGAAGTTGCTGCTAAATGCGAAAAGATAGCGGAAGAATGGGGCAAGGTTGCAGATAGGCTGTGGGTAGAATCGGGAAGGCAGCTGGATTGACCAGCTGCCTTCTCCTTTTAGCTTATCGCCTTATACTCGCTTCCCTCCAAATGCAGCACCTATCTTAAACCAGCCCCTTGTGCCAGGCCGTTATAGGATCCCGCTTAAGAATCCGTAATTGGTTAAAATGTATATCACGAAACCTATAACAGCCAGTATCAGGAAAAACTTTAGGACCTTGAAGGTAATCTTTGCAATTATATAGATGGCCGCTATAGCGAGTACAATGGTTATGATATCCGTCATAGCCCTTCTTCCTTTCTTTGCACCACGGGCTTATTTTACGCTCCCTATATGTACCTTCATTTTAGCTTATGGTCACTTCCCTTCCCGTTTCTGCCGACTTATATATGGCATCCAGTATCTTCATTATCTCCAGGCCATCCACCCCCGGGCTTAAGCACGGGGTACCGTTTAATATACAATCCACGAAATGGGCGATCTCCTTGTTGAATATCTCCTGAAAGCTTCCGCTGGCATCGATCTTGGGCGCCCAATCCACAAGATAACCGTTCTTTTCTCCCATTATCTGCAACTGGGGCTCCAGAGTAGCTCCTGCCTTCGAGCCGTACAGTTCCAAATACAGGTGGTCCTGCTTTATATTTTGCGTCCAGCTGGTCTCAACAAACACCGTTGCGCCGTTATCAAATTTCACCATTGCCACAGCGCTGTCTTCCACATCATTATAATCGCTATAATCGGCCGATTTATACCAGCTGATACCCTTCACATGGGATCGAGATCCGATATAGTTAAATGTGGAGCCCACAGCCGATACAGCTTTGGGTTTTCCCATTAAAAACCACACCAGATCAATAATATGGACGCCAAGGTCGATAAGCGGGCCCCCTCCCGAGCGTTTCTTATCGGAAAACCACCCGCCGGGGTTGCCGCAGCGCCTTATGCATCCGGTCTTGGCATAATATATCTTACCCAGGTCCCCCTGTTCAATGATGGATTTCAAGAATTGAGCATTCTCATCAAATCTCCTTACGAACCCTACCATCAAGAGCTTCCCCGTGGCCTGGGCCACGTCAACCATGGTCTGAGCTTCCTGGGCATTCAATGCCAGCGGCTTTTCGCACAGCACATTGACCCCAGCTTTTAAGGCCGCAATTGTGGCAGGAGCATGGCCATTGTTCCAGGTGCACACGCTCACCCCATCCAGCTCAATTTCTTTAAACATCTCGTTGTAATCGGCGTATACGTGGGAAATACCATAGTGCTTTGCCACCTTTTCCGCCCTTTCGGCATTAATATCGCAAGCAGCCACCAGCTCTACATGGGGCAACTGCCTATATGCCTGTATGTGGGCATGGCTGATGGACCCAACACCAATGATTCCAATCCTCACCTTATCCCTGCCCATCGTTTTTACCCCCTTCAAGCTTTTTGGTATATCCCAAATCATTCAAACAGCTTTATCTTTTCCTTCAAGAAGATGACAGCCTGCCGAATGTCCTCTTCGGGGTTTTCTCCCACTTCCCTTTCTATTGTAAGAAAGCCGCGATATCCTATATCATACAGAGCCTTCAGATAGCGATCGAAGTCCACCTGCCCTTCTCCCAAAGGGGTCTCCTTAAAATAATCCTCCAGGCGCAGGTCCTCTATCCCGCCCTCAGCGAAAAAGTTGTATATGATTTCAGGATCAGTTTGCTTTTTCATAATCCCATCCTTGGCATGGGTATGGACTATGTAATCCTTCAGGGTATAAACCGCTTCTACGGGGTCGTCCCCAGTAACCATGACCAGGTTGGCAGGATCAAAATTCACCCGTACGCCGCTCGACTTTAAACTGTCCAAAAACTTCTTGAGGGTTACCGCCTTCTCCGGCCCGGTCTCGATTGCAAAATATGCCCCCACATTGTCGCCGTATTCAGCCAACTCGCCGCATGCATCCTGCAGTATCTTCCATCTGGGATGATTTTCGTCCTCCGGAACCACGCCAATATGCGTGGTAACCACATTGGCTTCCAAATCCTTGGCCAGGTCCATAATCCTTTTGGACTTTTCAATTTTCCATGGATTATCCTCGGGTTTGGCAAAACCATGGCCCCCTAGGTCACCGCATATGGCCGACACCACCAGGCCGTTGGATTTTATGATGTCGAGTATTTCCTTGCGTTGAGCCGCATTAAGATTTTCCGGGGCCATACGGCCGTACGTAGCATAAATCTGTATCCCTGTAGCTCCCACTTCTCTGGCCTTCTTTATGCCCTCTTCCAATTCCAGGCGAAAAGAATCCACCATAACTCCTATTTGAAAGGCTGCCATCTGAAGATCCCCCCACATAATAGTTTATTTTTAACCTAATTATACCACAAAGTTTTAGATATGCATATAAAGCTTTAAAACAAGTTTTCACAGATAAGTTCATTTTACGAAATTTAAGTTGAAAAAAAGTGTAAAAATATAGTATATTGAGGTTATTAAAGCGGGTGTCTATATAATATCCCTTTAACTTAAGACGGTAAAATGTCCACAAGCCGAAAGGAGGAAATATCCAATGGGAAACATAAAAGAAGTACCCTATGATAGGTATATCGCGGAAGTAGAAAATCAATTGAAGTCGGGGGGCCTCTTTTTATCTGCCAAAGGCGAAAAAGCCAATACCATGGTCATCGGCTGGGGAGGGATCACCGTTTTCTGGGGCAAACCCATATTCCTGGTACCCGTGAGAAAATCAAGATACACCCACGGCCTTATTGAACAGTCAGGCGAATTTACCGTCAGCGTCCCGATGAATCGGAATCTAAAGAAAGCGCTGGCTTTTTGCGGCAGCAGATCAGGCCGCGATTTTGACAAGTTTGAAGAATGCAACCTCACGCCAGTTCCGGGCATAAAGGTGAATGCACCCATCATAGGGGAGTGCACCCTGCATTATGAATGCAAGGTGGTATATAAGCAGGATATGATCCCGGAGAACATGGACGCGCAGCTAACACGGAAATGGTATAGCCCTCCGGACTACCATACGTTTTATTTCGGCGAGATTGTAGCCTGTTACATAACCGAATAAACCAATGCCGCCATAGAAAAGTCAGTAGCGCAGAAACACCAAAGGAGCCGAATCCCTCGGCTCCTTTTTGCCTATTACCCTTTACCCGTTACGCTTTTTTAAGCCTTTTTGAGCAGCTCTAAAGCCCTTTCAACGACTCTGTCGACGGTAAAACCGAACTCCTTGAACAGCACATCCGCCTTGCCGGATGCACCAAATCTGTCCAGAGCAATCACGTCTCCCTTGCATCCAACATAGCGGTGCCATCCCAGGGAAGACCCGGCTTCAACGGCCAGTCTGGCCTTTACAGCATCTGGCAGCACCTTCCGCTTGTATTCCTCCGGTTGCTCTTCGAACAGCTCCCACGATGGCATGCTCACCACGCGAGCATCGATCCCCTTCTCCTTGAGTACCTTGCATGCCTCATACACCAGCTGTACCTCCGAACCGGAAGCGATGAGTATGATATCGGGTACTTCTTTTTCGGAATCCACCAGGATATATGCGCCCTTCAAAGCCTCCTTACTGGTCTCCTGATACAGGGGCACATTTTGACGCGTAAGCACGAGGGCTGTAGGCCCGGTCTTCCTGGTGAGCGCCAAATACCAACCAGCAGCCGTCTCTTTTGAGTCAGCCGGACGGAAAACGGTCATATTGGGCATGCTTCTTAGTGCGGCTAGGTGTTCCACGGGCTGATGCGTGGGTCCATCTTCTCCTACCCCGATGCTGTCATGGGTGAGCACATAGGTCACGGGCAAACCCATCAAGGCAGATAGCCTCATGGCAGCCTTCATATAATCGCTGAATACGAAGAAGGTTGCCACATACGGCCTAAGGCCTCCATGCAGCGCCATACCATTGGCGATGGCAGCCATGGCGTGTTCACGAACGCCAAAATGCAGATTGGAACCGGTACGGTCCTCTGCCGAAAAATCCCCACGCCCCTTCATCGTGGTCTTGTTGGAAGGAGCCAGGTCTGCCGAACCACCGATGAGATTGGGTATAAACTTTGCCAGGCGGTTTATGACCTCCCCGGAAGCATTACGGGTGGCCGTCTTGCCATCAAACTTCCAGAAATCGTCATCGTTTAGCAAGTCCACCGGCAATTCGTCGCTGTGCCACGCCCTCCATTCCTCGGCCAGCTCCGGATACTCCTTGGAATAAGCCTCCCACAGCGAATTCCACTCCTGTTCAGCCCGCCTGCCTTTTTCCATCAGGGCATTCATGTGTTCCTTCACTTCCGATGGTACGTAGAAGGGCTCCTGGCTTGGCCAGCCCAGATATTCCTTCATCTGGTCAACGTTTTCTTGCCCCAGCGGCTCTCCATGCGCCGATGCACTACCCTGCTTTGCGGGGCAGCCATATGCGATCTGGGTTCTGATTATGATAAGCGAAGGCTTTGTGGTCTCGGCCTTTGCCCGGGCAATCGCCTCATCAATGGCCTCTATGTCATTCCCATCCTCTACCTTCAGCACCTGCCAGCCCTGAGCTTCAAAGCGCTTGCCTACATCCTCTCTAAAAGCGATGTCGGTTGAACCCTCGATGGTTATGGAGTTGGAATCATAGAGCACTATTAGCTTTCCCAATCCAAGAGTGCCCGCCAGCGAGGCAGCTTCATAGCTTATACCCTCCATCATGCAGCCGTCGCCCGCTATGACATATGTATAGTGGTCTACCAAGTTGTATCCCGGACGGTTGAATTTGGCAGCAAGGTAGGCCTCAGCCAAAGCCATGCCTACGGCATTGGCAAATCCCTGCCCCAGCGGACCGGTGGTGGTCTCCACTCCGGGCGTATGGCCGTATTCCGGATGCCCCGGGGTCCTGCTGCCAAACTGCCTGAAGTTCTTTATGTCTTCAATTGTAAGCCCGTATCCAAAAAGGTGGAGTAGAGAATAAATAAGCATGGAAGCATGTCCAGCCGACAGCACAAACCTATCCCTGTTTACCCATTGAGGATTATAAGGATTATGCTTCATATGCCTAGCCCACAACGTATAAGCCATGGGCGCAGCTCCCAAAGGCATCCCCGGATGTCCGGATTTGGCCTTTTCGACCGCCTCAGCCGACAAAACGCGGATCGCGTTAATACATAATTGTTCTACCCTGTTCATAGTACACCTCCCAGCCATATTCTTTACATACAGTCAATCTCTACCCATACGTTCAAAAATGGAATTTAAACTCCTGGCTTTCAATACTTAATTATCACAGGCTTTTCCTTATCTGTCAAGCAAAGCTTATTGTACAAAAATTTCATCATATATGCATACCCTCAAGATTACAGGTACTCATTCCTCAGCTCCTCACCGTTTTTGGGTGAAAGGTAGGCTATGGGGATATCGAATACGGTACGCGCCCCCACCTGTCCTTCTTTAGCAAGGCGGTAAACCGCCCTGGCATAGGCCACCAACACGCTTGAAGTAAACTCCGGATTGCTTCCCAGTTCCAGGCTAAACTCCATTCTCTGTTTTGTCGACTCTCCGGTCCTGCCGCTATGGATTACCATCCCTCCATGGGGCATTCCCGAATGGTTGGCCTTAAACTCCTCTTCGGAAATAAAGTGCACTGTTGTATCATAATCGGCAAAATAATGGGGCATATTCTTTATCTCCTGCTCTATGCGCTTTAGATCGGCGCCCTCCTCGGGAACGACATAACATACCCGCACGTGCTTTTCCCGGGTGGTAAGCTCGGGGTTTTCCCCGCTTCGCACCCTGCGAATGGCGTCCTCCACTGGGATGGTGTATTGAACGGCGTTTTTTACTCCCGCAACCCTCCTGACGGCATCCGAATGTCCCTGGCTGACCCCCTTGCCCCAGAAAGTATAGGTATGACCCTGGGGAAGGATGGCATCCCCCAGCACTCGCATCAATGAAAACAGGCCCGGATCCCAGCCTGTAGAAATCAAACAGAGGTTACCGCCCCGTCTGGCCGCCTCATCCACCTTGGCAAAATACTCGGGAATCCTGGCATGGGTATCAAAGCTGTCCACGGTATTGAACATCTCGGCTACAGCCGGCCCCTGAACGGGCAGATCAGTAGCAGAGCCCCCGCACAGGATCACCACATCGATTTTCCCCTTGTAATCATCCAGACGCGAAATGTGTTCTACCTTGACTCCGTCAGCATTTACCTGATCCGGTGACCTGCGCGTAAATACAGCTACCAGCTGAAAATCCGGGTTTTGTTTGACCGCCATTCTGACTCCCCGTCCAAGGTTACCGTATCCCACTACCCCAATTCTTATAGCATCCTTCACGCGCTTTCCCTCCATTTTCAGGGTTAACTATAAATCAGAGTGTATCAGACTTTACGCCAAAACTTAGCATTCCAATTTCGGATTAAGCAAATACGGAAAAATAATGCTCAAAAAACCTATCCCGATCCACCTCAATGGCCACTTCGTGGCTCCCGCGCTCAACGTCCAGGTTCCAATGGGTCATCCCCTTCACCCTATTGCTGGTAAGCTCCACCTCCACTCTTCCCCTCTGAAACGCGCATATCTTATCATCAAATATGGTGGTGGCAGCAAGGGGATCGTGAAAAGTAATTTGATCCGTATTCTCAAACCATACGGAAGCAAAGTCAAGAACCGGTTGGAGCAAGGGGGAGGTAAACCTTTTCCTCACCTCGTCAGATTTCATGGTCACCTGGCAGGTGACATCCAATCCTACCGAGCGATGGATCGCAACCGGGGTATCATACACGATAGCAGTAGCATACGGGTCACATATGGCATTCCACTCCAGCGGCCCGACTCCCGGCAGCCGATTGGTAAAGACACCACACATCATCACAAGTCCTTTAAGAAGCCTGGGTATCTCCTGATCGACGCGGAACAGGAGCGCTATATTGGTAAGGGGCCCGATGGACAGCAGCACCACTTCACCGGGGTTATCGCGTATAGTTCTTCTCAAGAACTCGATAGCCTCACCCCTGGGAAACCTGGTTTTATGGCGCCAGTTTCCCAGCACCCGAGCCTGTTGCGCCTTGGGCTGCCGCTGAGCGCCCATCAAAGGTGCCTCAGCTCCCGGATAAATGGGCACATCTTTTCCCGCTATGTCGCATAAAACGCTTGCCAGCATTGCCCTTTTCTCGGCCTCGCCGCTCACCGTCGTTATACCTAACAGCTGGCATTCAGGATTTGCCAAAAGGTAAGCCAGGCATACTGCATCGTCGATATCGCTTCCTATATCGGTATCCAGAATAAGCTTGACAGGCATTTTAATCCCTCCATCCGAAAAGCAATATTACACTCTAACATTGTAGCATATGTAAAACCCAATGGCATAAGAAATACCATCTAATTTTTTTTAAAACTTTTCGAGGCAAGAGGTTTAATTTTTGAAAAAGTGGTTAAGATAATAAGCGTAAAGTTACCCAAAACCCCCAAACCCCTTTACATAAGGACCGCATTACAGCGGTCCTTTTTTTATCGTATAAAGGGGTTGAGATCTGCCAAGCGCTCAACCACCAGAGTAGGCTTAACATCCGAATTTTCCAGGTCTTCCCTTTTGGTCTCCCCCGTAAGGACGAGCACGCTGGTGACCCCATGATAAAACCCTATGGCTATATCGGTGTAAAGGCGGTCGCCAATAAAGACGATATCCTCTTTAGCACACCCCAGATATCCCAACAGGTAATCCAAAGTTTCCTTAAAAGGTTTACCCAAATATTTGGGCTTGACCCCCGTCGAAGCCGTTATAAAAGCGCAGATGGCACCACAATCGGGGATGAACCCGTCTTCGGTAGGACAGTTCAAATCGAGATGCGTAGCAATAAACGGTGCCCCTTCGCGGATAAATTTACAGGCACGGCACAGCTTATCATATGTAATGGTGGTATCAAAGCCTACCACAACCACATCGGGCTTGTCCTGCACCAGCCTTATGCCCCTCTTTTCAAAATCGTCATAGAGCATGGGCGTGCCCAGCAAAAACACGCTGCAATCCCGATAGTTTTTCTTCAAATACTCCACCGTCACCATTCCCGACGTAACGATCCTCGATTGGTCTACCCCGCATCCCATCTTCGCCAGCTTTTGCTGATACACCAGTGCATTCTTGGATGAGTTATTGGTAAAAAAGAGGTAGCTCTTACCTGCCATTTCTACCTGCTCCAAAAATTCCAAGGAACCTTCCAGCAACTTATCTCCCAGATAAAACGTACCATCCATATCCAGTATGAAATACTTCTTATCTTTCAACACATCTCCAACATTGCTTATCATCTACCTTATACCCCTTTATCCTGTTAATCTTTTGAATACTGCAAATTACACAGTCGTACAAAACAATTTTGCCTTTTTGGTTGAGCTAAAATTTTATCCCTGCTGAACCAGATATATAGCGGGAAGGTCAGCCGCTAATATTTTATCACATTTTTATCAATTCTTCTGCCCATCTTTGCATTTTTAGAAAAATTCCTCTCTGAACATTTAGCGAGTAAACTCCCAAAAAACAAAAAAGAGATGATGACATCCCTTTTATCAATCACAATCTATTTGTCATAAAACCCATCAAACTAAAGCAAAAAGTTAAGTCTCCTGGTCGTTTTGCAGTATATCGTTTAGCTTCTCCAATACCCCATATGTACCGGGTCCCACTACGCCATCTGGGGTCAGGCCGTATTCCCTTTGCAGCTCAAGTACGGCATCCCTGACCCCCTCATCGAAAATGCCATCCAGAGGCCCATCGTAATAGCCTAAAGCCTGCAATATCTCCTGTACCCTTCTTACATCCTCCCCCGGTTCCACCCCCAGATACAGCATCCTGCCGGTGAAAGTCACGCCGACGATATTGACCACCGTTCCAAGGGGTACAATATCGTACAGCTCAATCACGTCTTCATTATACATCCTGATACAGCCATGGCTTGCCGCCGACCCTATAGACTCTGGCTGATCGGTGCCATGTATCCCATAACCCCCCCAGGGTATGCTCAACCTCATCCAGCGGGCACCAAAAGGGCCTCCAGGATTGACGGTTTTTTGAATGATCTTCCATGTGCCGGTAGGGGTAGGAGTAGCAGGTTTTCCGACTGCCACAGGATATACCTTTACAAATTGCTCTCCCTGTTTCAGAGTCAATTCCTTTTGCTCCAAATCCACCGTGATATTGTACTCAGAGTCAAAAAAATCGAGGAATTCCGGGCTTATGCCGATGGCATTCCAGGTATCGGGACCTACTATGCCATCGGCAGTCAATCCATTTTGCTGCTGAAACCTTTCAACCGCTTCAGCGGTTTCTCTATCGTAAATGCCGGTTACATCGCCTTCGTAAAAGCCTAATTCCTTAAGGCGCTGTTGAACGTTTTGGACATCGATGCCTTCCATTAAGGGATCGGCTATCCTCAAATACCGGCTGGAATAGGTCATCCCCACACCCCCTTTATTTCAATTCTATGATGCGGGGTATGGGTTTATGTTATCTTATTCTTCATAAATCATCTTAACGGTCATACCGCCATCTATGATCAAATTGGCACCGGTAATAAAGCCCGCAGCCGGCGATGCCAAGAACAAACAGGCCTGGGCAATGTCTTCGGGCTTGCCCACCCTGCCCACAGGGTGCTGGGCCAAATCCTGGGGCCTTAGGTTGGGTTCCATACGCTGGGATTTTTTCCGCCATTGGGATACCTCAATCCACCCCGGGCTGATGGCATTAACCCTGACCTTTGGTCCCAGACTGATGGCCAGCGAATGGGTAAGGGCTAAAAGGCCTCCTTTTGAAGCCGAATATGGTTCCGTATGGGGCTCCGACATGAGCGCTCTTGTCGATGCGATATTGATGATCACCCCGGGATTGGCCTTTACCAGCTCAGGGGCACAGTATTTTGCCATCATATAAGGTCCCCGCAAATTGACTCCTATCACCCTGTCCCATTCTTCCATGGGCCGGGTAAAAAGCGTGCCGCTGCTCCCAATACCCGCATTGTTTATCAGGATATGTATTCCTCCATACGCTTTTATGGCCTGCTCAACCAAATTTTTTACATCTTCCTCCCTGGATACATCGGCAGGTACGAATATGGCCTGTCCACCCTGCTCTCGAATGGTGGTCACATGTTCCTCTCCTGCCTCCCTGTCAATATCGGCTATCACCACATTGGCTCCCTCTTGTGCAAATGCAAGCGAGGTGGCCATACCTATCCCCTGTGCTCCACCCGTGACGATGACGGTTTTATCCTTAAATTTCACAGCCATTCACCTCCATGACAAAATCTACATAATAATTATACATTAAGATAACCCGTTATAAACAGATTTGTTCATCAACTTTGATTTACGGTGCAATGATTTATCTTTTTGAATTGAAGCAAAATTCCATTTCATTAAGAGCAAGATCATTATGGAATTCTTCATTCTAAAACAAGAAAGAGGAAGTGCGCTTACTGCAGCACTCCCCCTTTCTTATCCGATCAATCCGTTAGCTCTCCTTCGTCGATACTCCTCCGATGCCGCGGAATAAGCAATCTCCGTTAAACAGGAACACGAGGATTAGGAAGAAGAATAGCAGCTCGTCGGAATCCCTAAATAGCCCGCAATTGCAGAATATGATTACCAGCAGCAAGAAGAAGAAGAGCAAGCTATCATCGTCACCTAATCTCCTGCCACCAAAGAAACTCATATAACCATACCTCCTTTAAAACTTTTTTTGTTTTGGCTTTCATCCCTGTCTTCACTAAACAGTATATGTTGAAGTATAAAAAACGGTGAATATTCAAGCCTATACATTTGAATACCCTTAAAGATTGGCAGATTTTATGTTTAATGTTTAAAGCTTAAAGCACAAATACTCCGAAAATTTGGTACAGCTTCAACAAGGTAGAGGGAGCCTGCCTGCTGCAGCACTCCCTCTTGTTGTTATGATCAAATTTTATCATTCTACAGAGTCTCCAAGTCCCCTAAAGATGCCCTCTCCATTAAACAGAAGTATCAGGATCAGGAAGAAGAATAGCAGCTCGTCAGAATCCTTAAAAAGCCCGCAGTTACAGAATATGATCACGAGGAGCAAGAAGAAAAAGAGCAAGCTATCATCTTTGCCCGATCTCCTGCCACAGAAGAAACTCATATAACCATACCTCCTTCAACTTTTCTTTTTAGCCTTCTGGCCCTATCTGTATTAACAATATATGTTAAAGCATAAAAACTGTGAATATTCAAACCTATATGATATACCTCAAAAATACTTTTTGGACTCCATATATTCTCTGACCTTCTGCAGCACTTCTCCAAACCTTTGGAAATGAACGATCTCCCTCTCCCTCAAAAAACGCAAGGGATCAATTACATCCGGATCATCGGCAAGCTTGATGAGATTTTCGTATGTGGCGCGCGCTTTCTGCTCGGCTGCTAGATCCTCATGAAGGTCCGCTATTGGGTCACCCTTGGACTGAATATAGGCGGCGGTGAAAGGTACGCCGGTACCGGTGCTGGGATAGACGGCATTGTCATGGTCTGCAAAATATGTTCCTGCGTCAACGGCTTTGATCTCTTCGGGTGAAGCCCCTTTCATCAACTGGTATACCATAGAGCCGATCATTTCGAAGTGTGCCAATTCTTCGGTACCTATATCGTTAACAATATTGCTCATCATTGAGCAATTCCACTTGAATCCTGTAGTTCAGTTTTCCCGTGGCTTTATACCTCACTTTTATCGGTTTGACAAGGCAGTTGAAATATATTTCAAGGATTTTATCTTCATGCACCACTATCTTCTCGACCACTCTTCTGTAAACCTCTTCAGGATTTTGACTTTCCAGGTCATCAACCAGCGCATTGATTCTATCAATATACGATTTTAGCGTGTCCGCTCGTTTCTGATTGTTTATATTGATTTCCTCTATGCTCTTTATCTTTTTCTTTAACTCTTCAATCTCTTTATCGTATCTTTCGTTCATCAAAGCCACATCCTGTTTGGATATAACCCCCTCCAGCATACTGTCAATTAATTTCTCTTTTTTCCTGTTAATGTTCTCTATTTGCTTTAATAACCCATCTACACTCTTAACCCTTACAGGGGTTTCATACTTTTTGATAAGTTCCTTAAGGTCATTTACGATTTGTTCTTTATTGTCTATAATCACATTCTTAAGGATATATCCGATTATTTCGCCTAACACAACATGATTAATCGAGCCCTGATTGCAACCAATGACATTACCCAATTTATCGGTTTTTTTCGTACCATGCCTGACAAACTCTTCGCATCTCCATGCCCTGTATGTATCCCCGTTTTTCAATTTTTTAACCCTGCCAACAAATCTGCTCCCACATTTGCCACAAAATATTTTTCCGCTGCACCAGTACCGATTACTGTGCTTGCTTTTTTGTTCTTTAATCGTATTCCTCCTTTGCAATTCTCTTTGTGTCGCTTCCCACAGCTCTCTTGAGATAATCGGCTCGTGATGGTTTTTTATATATATCATTTCTTCCTGTCCTTTGTTATACTTCTTTTTGTGGGTCAAAAAATCTGGCGTAAAGGTTTTCTTCTGACATAAATCACCCACATATTTTTCATTGCGTAAAATCTTTAAAACTGTGACATTACTCCAGTGAAGATTGCCCCTTTTGGTCTTTATGCCCGCTTCATACAATTCCCTTGCAATTGTATGTAAGCTTTTCCCTTCATTGGTGAACTTATGAAAAATCATTCTCACAATTTCCGCTTCTTCCTCATTAACACTCAACACGCCGTTTTTAAGATCATACCCCAGCGGTGCTCTGCCAAACACCACACCTTTTTCCATTTGCCTTTTTTGCCCCCATTTTACCCTCTGCGATATCCTGCGGCTCTCCTCCTGTGCCAAACTTGCCATTATAGTTAATCTTAACTCGGCATCGTCATCAAGGGTGTTAATATTATCGTTGATAAATATTACACCTACACCCATGCTCTTCAATTTGCGGGTATAGTATATACTATCCAGAGTATTTCTGGCAAATCTTGATATTTCTTTTGTCAGAATTAAATCTATTTTCTTGTATTTGACATCCTCAATCATTCTTAGGAATTCTGTGCGCTTTTCCGTTGATGTGCCGCTTATCCCCTCGTCCGCGTAGATATCAACCAATTCCCATTCATCATTTTTCCGTATGTATTCTTCAAAAAATCGCTTTTGTGATTCAAAAGAATTCACCTGGTCATCTTTATCCGTTGATACCCTGCAATACGCGCATACCCTTTTTTTTCTGGTAGCCATACCAAACATTCCACCCTCCCCAGGACATAGTTACTATACTCTGCAACTTTCCATATTGGCGCCAAGACTTGTCCTTCCTGGAGGATTCGGCACCTGAAAACCTTCAGCATTAGATTATATCACAAAGATATATATGAGTGCACTCAAGACCCGTGAACTAATATAAGACATTCTGTATTCTTACGCTAGAAATGTCGATTTTTCAAAATTTACTGCATATTTTTGGTCAACGTATTTTTTATCTGCAAAGGTTGCGCTGTTTATATCTCTTATCATCTTGTTTAATTGTTCTTCTGTTATATAACCCTCTTTTTGTAACTGGCACAATACCCCTATTTTAAAGTTTTTTATCAGCTCTTCTCTTTCTCTATCCGAAATGCTAATTTTTATATTGCTGTTCACAATCACAGCGCTCCTCCCCTCAGATTTATTGTGACCTCCTCCCACCTTTAAAAAAGATGGGATTTCTTTCTCATCGAGGGAAACTTACACGGGTGTGGAGATTATTCTACAGCACCCGCGTAAGTTTCTCTCCCCGGAAACTTATATTCAGTATAAAACCCTCAAGCACACTGCTTTAGCTGTCAGCCTGTTGAAAGGTCATCGTCATTACATTCTATTGACAATGCCCTGTCCTTGACACCCCCTCACACAGAAAACGCAATGGGTTAACGGTGCAAAACCGCACAGGTTTATCAATTCTTATTTGCTTTGTGCTTTCAATATTTTCCACCACAGCTATCACCCTCTCCGCTATTGTCCTGTTTATCGCTGCACTCATCATCGCCTCTTCGCCTTCCTCTATCACTGCAACGTCAAACACTTTGTCGTTCATGTAAAAACTGATCTGATACGGAAAATCGCCGCGCATATGCCAGCTTACCCTCTTCCTGAAATGAACCAAAACCTCCAGAGCCTTTATCATCCTGTAATCCGGCTTTGATCCCAGGTAATATATTTCACCGTCCTGGCGTATCATCGTGCTGTTTACAGCCTTCTCAAGGAGCCTGTCAGTTGCATTGACAAGCTCCTTGAGCTGCTGTCTAGTCGCAGTTTTATACTCTCGCATGAAGTTTATAAGCTGACGCTCCTTACCGGACAAATAAGGAGCCATTGTCCAACACTCCCTTCCTTACCAAGCGCACCAGCGACCCCGTTATCTTGCGCTCACCCACGTTTATCTTCTTTATCTTCACAAGTACCCTGTCACCCACCTCAAGGTCAAAGTTGCTCCACCGGGGATACGGACAAAGCGCCGATACGCCCTGCTCAAGGTTCACAAAAACTCCATACGGCGGCAGACCCGTCACCACCGCCAGATACTCACCGCCTATCCGGTATTTCTTCGGCACGTCTATAAACGGATCGGGTTTTGCATCCTTAAGCGAAAGTTTTATCCTCGGTGGGTCGGTCATAAGCTCCAGTTCCCTTATCACCGCAGGGACCCTGTCGCCTATCTGGACATGGTCGGCGGGGTTTGCTACGTACCCATATTCGATCTCATTCTTCGGCACAACTACCTCTACACCGTACAGGTCGACCCTTATCCTGTCTCTACCCACTGCTACCACCCGCACCATCACCCTGTCACCGGGCTTATGTTTCGGCAGCTCCAGCTTCCGCCGCAGCTCCTGTGCTGCCTTCCTGGACGCAACCGCTATTTCCTCCTCCACGTCTATGCCCTTCACTATGAAATCAATCTCGCTGCCTATCATCGACCTGACCACGCGCCAGTCTTCCCGCACACCCATCTCGGTTATCGGAATCAGCACCTTTATGCCGTTGTAAAACACTACACCGCAGTCGACCTGGTTGTCGTCCAGTTTGTGCTTTTCAACCGCTGACAAAATCCCTGTCAGTATCCTCTCGCTCTGCCTTGAGGCGAATATGTCCCTCCATTTCTCTTCATCAAGCATCAATGGTTTCACTGCCATTGAAATCAATCCTCCTTTGTCTTTTTAGTTTTCGCTCTTCCCTTTTTCGCGGATCCAAAAAGGTTTATCCTAAATACTGGAAAGTTTTGTTGCTTAAGGCATCGAGCCACCCCCTTTTTCCGTTGCTTTTTTGCTCTAACAAAAAAAGCGGGCATTTGTTTGCCCGCCTCTCTATCACCAAAAGTCGTCGTCTTTCACCGCGCCTACCTGCTCTTTCTCCCCATCGCCCCCTTTATCTCTTTCAAACCCCGCACCGTCTTCGGTCCCCGTTTCTTCACTGCGCACAGAAACTGTACCGGCTGCCGTCGCCGCCTTTGCCCACTCCCTCTCCGCTATCGGGGCCGGTTTTAACCGCCCGGCCAGTGGATGTCTTGTATAGTCCAGCTTCTTTATGATCAGCGGCTTCTGCCCGCGCAAAATCAGTATGGCGCTGTCATGCGGTAAACGCAATATCTCATCAGTGTTGAGCAGGTTCCTGGAGCTGGTGCCAAATGACACCTCACCAAAATCGAAAATGCCTTCCAATCCCGCCTTTTTCCGTGTGTTTATCGTGCGTACCGTGCTCTTGCCCAGCAGCTCGCTCACAAACTCCGCTGTCATTACATCCGTCGCACCAAGAAACAGCCTGCTGTCGCAGTTCCCTATTATCTCCTGCCATGCGTCGTTCGGATACCGGTTCTTCAGCTGCGCTATGTTCTGGAATATTATCGAACAGTGCAGTCCCCTCGACCGCATCGTGCTTATCTTCTTTGTGAAGTCCGGTATCGCGCCTATATTCGGAAACTCGTCAAGCAGGAAATACACCTGTTTCTCACCCGTGCCTCCATTTGAGTCTGCATACCGCATGAGCTTTATAAACAAAAACGAAAAAAACAAACCGGCCAGAAAATCGAATGTTGAGTCGGTGTCGGGAAATACAGCAAAATATGCGCATTTTTCTTTCGCTGGAAGCGTAAGGTCTACATCGCTGGTTGCAGTCAGCTCGCCCACCAGCTGGTTCTGAAACACCTGCAACCTCGTCCCAAGACCTATCACCACGCCCGTCCTCACCCTGTCATCTGCCTGCGCATATATGTTATACGGCATCTTCGCAGGGTGGTCCAGCGGCAGCCGGAAAAACATCCGGTCTATTTCCTCGCGATCCTTTTTAGCAAGCAGTGTGTACACCGCTGCAAGGTTCCTCTGCTCCTTCGGGTATTCATTCACCACATACAGCACCAGCGCTTTTAAAAGGTTTTGCTCTGCCCTGTCCCAGAACGGGTCGCTGCCCTTCGTCCCCGGTATCTTTGTATTCGCTATCACTACCTCCGCAAACGTCTGTGCGTCCACATCGCTGGTCACTTCGCTTATCGGGTTCCACCTGTCCGAACGCATCATGTTCACCAGATTGAACACCCTCACCGTGTACCCCATTTCTTCCAGGTACTCCGCTGTGTCACGCGCCAGCTCGCCCTTGGGGTCCGTCAAAATCATGCTGTGCCCCTCTTTCGACAACTGCAGTATGTTCGTCCGCACATATGCCCTCGACTTCATGCTCCCGCTCGCACCAAACACCGCAACATGGCGGTTGAAATATGCCCCCGGCGGAAGACTCACTACCCTGCCATTAAGCTCGCCAAATATTATCCCGCTCCACCTGCCTACATTCAGCACCTTCCTTGCTTCGCTCTCCGTCATGAAACCCGCCGTACCGTGTGTGCCCACCTCGGGTATGTACTGCACACCCCTCTCCTTTACCCTCGCTGCGTACGCTATCAGGAAGACAAAGCCAAACAGCATTGCACTTATCACCAGCCACGGCACATAAAGACGACGGCTCATAAGCTCCCTTACACATAACAGCGGGTTGCGGTACAGCCCGCCTATCACCGGTAAAACGGTCGCTGCATTCCCTTCGCCGTTCTTTATCATCACATAGCCGGTTATAAGCGGTACCAGCAGCCATATGCTCACAAATATGCTCACAAATAAATAAAGAGCTGTCATTGCAGCTCCTGCTATCAGTTTCTTCGCTTTTTCCTCGCTCACCAAGTTTGCTGTGCCCCCCTTTGTCTTATACGTTGACAAATATATCTAGTGCTTCTTTCAAGTAAATACGCTTCACCTTCAACAATGCATTCACTATTTCCGGGTCAAATGCTGTCCCGGAACGCTGCTTTATGCTGTTCAGCGCCCAGTCAAGTGCCAGCTTGTCCCTCCCACCGCCAGGGTTCACCAGGCTGTCAAGCTCGTCCGCCACACCAATTATCCGTGCCATAAGCGGGATCTCCTCACCTTTTAACCCCTCCGGGTAGCCGCTGCCGTCCCACCGCTCATGATGATACAACACACCGGGCAATGTGTGCTCCAAATACCGGTTCTGCTTTATATACTCATATCCCTTCTTCACATGCATCGCATAGACTTCCTGCATGTGTGGTGGAAGGGTTACTATAGATGGAACAGGGGCCATCTTGCGTATGTTCTCCGACAATGCAACCATCCCAATGTCGTGATAAGATGCCGCTTCGTCCAACCCTTTTACTTCCGAACGGCGTAGGTCCAGCACGTCCGCTATAGCCATCGATATGTGCGTCGTCCGCAGACAGTGGTTCCACAATATTAAATCCTGCGCCCGAAATGCCTCGCTTATCTTTATCGCTTCCGTTATGTGTTTTGTCATCCTCATTGCTTATCACCACCATCTTTCTCAATCAGTCTCTCTGCATCCACTGCCATTACCTCAAATCTCGGATACTTCTGCCTGTAATACTCCTCCCGGTCTTTCAAGCACACTATCACCACATTGCCCTGTGACCGGATCCGCCTGTATGCTAATAGCTCGGCGTATTCATTTAGCCGGGCTATTTTCTCAACGTCATTGAATATCAGCACCACCGCCTGTCTACCATTGTCCACCGTGTAGTCCGCTCCCTTCCATTCGGGAGGGCCGCCATGTTCAAATAACATCTGCGCTGCCTTCTTTATCAGGTTTTCACTTGCCGCACGCTTGAGTAATGCCAGATTGATGTCATTGTACAAAAGCAGCCACTGCTCCATCAGCCCCATAGGCTCTTCCCCGTAATCTTGCATCGCCTTCTCGCTCTCTGCAAATATCACTGCACGACGCAGTCCCAGCGTTACTGGCAGGTTCCTTATCTCCTGCTTCAAACTGTGCAGGCTCTTGTCACGTGGTTCCTCCCCTATGTTGTATACCGCATACTCTACCTGCCCGTTACTGATAACGCCGTACAACCTCGCACCGCGAAGGCTTAATTTCCCTCTTTCTTCTTTGTACCGCCAGCTCGGTATAAAAACCCAGTTGCTCCCCGATATTTCAACCGCAAAATCCGCTACCCTGGGATAACGTGTTTCCCGCGATATTGGATCAGGTAATGCACGACAAGAAAAATTGTTCTGCTCCAGAATCTCTCTGCCTGCTTTGGTTAAGTACACCAGGTTTTTCTTCCTGCTTATCAGCTTCGCTTTCCTGAGTTCGGTTATCCTGTCTTCGTGGTATTTCTCTGTGCCAAATATCTTTCCCACAGTGTCTATTGAAACTACTGTGTATTCCGCCAAGTATTTTAATAACTCCCAATCCCTGGCTGTTATTCTTATTTTTTTACGGACTGCCAAACTTGCTTCCCTCCTTTTTTACTGCTTAAAAAATGTGTTTCTGCACTTCTATAGGCCTTTCTCTTTTGGCGAATACTGCCTCACTGCCTCGCCTTTTTTCGAGCATAAAATAGGCGATGGAAAACTTGAAATTAACGAGAAAAGAAGGTTGCATAATTATCAGGAAAAACGAAGGTCGGGACTAAATTTGAAAAAATCCCGATAAAAATTTTCCATTATTGTCCATTGTTACATAACAAAGGAAGGATTTTCGCCATATCGTTATAATCGAAAATATAGATTTCTGTATGCATTGTATTGCTTATATTCCCCTCGACGCCATAAGCGAGGTGGGAGATGGTGTCATCTTTTATGAGGCCGGCAAGGACAATGCCATCAAGGATGGGTTTTATAAGTCGGTTGTCAGCATCCCAGAAATTGCCGGGGTAAAATAGTTTTATATAGACAAAGACTTTTTCGTAGGTTGGACATTTTGTGCTCCATAAAGCGGCTTTTATGTTTTTTTGCCACAGCCTGTAACTTTCTTTGCTGGTACGTTTGTTTCTAAAAGGCACATCCGGGATTGTGATTTTGATGTAGTCGCCGCTGTTTTCCACCTTCCAGTCGTATTGCGGGGGGACAATAAAATCTTCATCCGGTATTTCGGATGAAGATTTTAAAAGTTCGGCATTATATTGGTCTGCCATTTTGAGCAGTTCAAGGCGCAAGTTTTCCACCATAGCAAGGGTTTTTTCGAGCGAGTCTTTCAAGCGATTGACACCTCCTTCTTATCTTCCCATTGAAAGTATCTGGTCTATCCCTTTTTGCAGTTTTTCCATGAACGGGTCTATCTGCTGGTTGTTATGCGACTGCACTACTGTGGAATTGGAGGGGGAGAGAGAAAGAACACCTTTTTGCGAGATATCGTTGAGCAGGCGGATGATGTCATCCAGCGTTTCGAGTTTTTGAAGGGATTGCTGGATAGAGTTTATTTTTGCATTAAGGCTGTCAAGCGATGACAGAGCATTGTTGAAGGCTTCGATTTTTTCTTCGTACTGCAGGTATTTGAAGAGGACCTGGCGCACGAATTCGGCACGGTTGTTGCTTGGTATGCTGGACAACCACCGGTACAGTTCGGGATGTTTATCTTCACTTATACGGAGGAATATATTAAGCACTGTCTTTCTCTCCCTTTTTATTCCAAATCTGGTCTTGATATCAGTTTTTAAGATTTTTGGTCTGTAAGTCCTGGCACAACTGATTTAGAGCCTGATATCAAGATTGATATCAAGATCTCAAAAGATTTATTTTAAATCCGCCAGCATCAAGGGTTATAAGCTGATATCAAAACACAAGTATTTAACTGGAAAAAGTCGATGTAATATAATACCAAAAATGGTTATGATATCAGTTTTCATAAATTTTGTCTTCAAAGTCTTGATACATCCGGTTTAGAGCCTGATATCAAAATTGATATCAAAAGTTCAAAAAAATATACCCCGGATCCACCAGTAGCAAGCATTAGAGCTTGATATCAAGATTCAAATATTTGACTGGAAAATCACCGATGTAACACAATTCCAAATCTGGTTTTGATATCGGTTTTTAAAAATTTTGGCTTTCATGGCTTGATATATCTGGTTTTTAGCCTGATATCAAAGTTGATATCAAAAGTTTTAAAAACTTACTCCAAATCCACTAGCGGCAAGGACTAGAACCTGATATCAAAATTCAAGTATTTAATTGGAAATCGCCTTTAAACACCGCTTATGGGAGGTATTATTGATATCATTTTTTGAGAAAAACCACCTCAAAGCCGCTTAAGTAGCGGCTTTGAGGCTGATATCATCTTCTACTTCAGTCTGCTCATTGCCACCTTTAAAAATCCCTTGGCGTTTGCAAACTGTGCGTCCTCAACCAGAGTTACACGCGGGTGGAAGGACTTGAAGTACGTAAACAGGTCTATGCCGCCGCCACCGGAAACGAAAATGGTGCTGAACAGATTGAACTTTTCAGCCCACACACCCTTGACCTTGTTCTGTATCGTCCTGGCTATATATTCTCTTACCTCTGTGAGTTCTCTTGTTATATCCAGGTACTGCGACTGATAGAATATCTTTCCCTTTCTGACCAGGGCCAACAGGTCTGAAGTTGCGAGTTTTGAGCCACCGGTCCGCTCCGTGAAGAGCCTGTCGGCTGCCACCAGCATGTCGGACATGCCGATGTCCACCGTGCCGGAGAGTTCCTCCTCCAGCGAGAAGGTGTCGTTCACCGAAAAGGCCACAAAATCGGTGGTCTTAAAGCCTATATCAATCAGTCCAACATAGGAGTTTTCCACCATGTACTTCTGGGGGTCGCTCATCATGACATAGTAAATGGCACCGGCAGCCTGCGGGAACACCAGAAAGTCCGATATCTCGACGTATTTCTTCTGCGCAAAGTCAACATAAAAAACTTCTGCAGAGAAGGTTTTAAGGAGTGACTCAAACTGCTCTTTTTGGTGCACATACTGCTCAAGTGGTAGGCCGGTAGCCACCTTTACCTGATGTTTACCTTCCGGCAAGAACAGCGTTAACCCCGTTGCCAGCAACACGTGTGTCTCGTCCAGGTTGAGCTTGTTGTCGTCCAGGATAAAAGAAGATGATAACTGCTTTTCGGCCAGCTTACCAACAAAATACTCTCTGTAGCCGGTGCTCTCAATGATCTTTATGTGCAGGTTTTCCAGCAAATCTTTGTTTTGCTGACTCCATGCAGCGGCCAGCTGCCTGTCATGACCTCTTGTCACCAGTGATGGAAAAACTGCTTTATTGTTATTCTCCGTAACAACTTTCGTATAACCGTACCCTATGTCTATCCCTATTAGCATTATTTTCCTCTCCTTCCTTCAAATTTTCATTTTTAAGGTGCTTTTGTTAAAGGGACACATGGAAAAGTTGTCCCTTTTTTAAAAAACAAAAATAGGGGCTATTTTGTGTGTTTTAGAGGTATTCTCGTCGCATAGGGTATCCCTCGTTACACAACAGCCCAGGAAAGCAAAACGGTAGCCAAAAAAACAGCCGGGGCAAAAGGAGACTGAATTTTAAACGGGTTTTGACGCGTTATAATTCCTTGTATGACGGTGTATATCATTGCTATAATACACGATAGAAAGATTAAATTAAGAGAATGGATACTGAAAAAAGTCGATAAAGCGGTTAGAAGTCTTACATCACCTCCCCCAAATCTTCCTTTTAAAAGTAAATAAAGAACATACAATGCTATAAAAATTACTGCGGTAAATATTAATGCTTCCACTATTCCGCCATAAATTAGTCTAAAAATAAGGCCGTACAGAAAGATAGTCACTATTGGCCAATAGTCTATCTCCATGCGTTTTAAGTCCGTATAAGCCGTATATGCCGTTAATCCTACAACCGGTATAACTGCAAGTACCGGCATTTTCTACACCACCTCTTCCAGTATTTCTTCCGCCTGTGCGTCCAGGTCCTTCACCTCTATTACGGGGGCATTGAGCAGGTCTGTGAATGTGCGCCACATGCGGCTCACCGGGTTGACCACCACAAGAATGTAATCATAATCTTTGCAGTTTTCTCTTATGCGGCTTATTTCACCGGGGGTTGCATTGGTCAGCAACAAGACCTTGTTCGATGTCTCCAGGGCGGCACGCACCAGAGCATTGTTCTCGTTCGGCAGGTCGATGATTATAAAATCAAACAACGTCCTGCCGTACTCTATCATCTGCTTGACGTCTTCAGGGGTTATGCTCTCCACCAGCGTTAAACGTGGTGGTGCCTGCATGATGTAGATGTTGGACCTGAATTCTATAAGGCACTCCTCAAAGGCCTCGCGGGTGCGGGACTTCAAATACATTCCTACATGCGGTATCGCTTCCAGATTGAGCATATAACTCAAGTCGCTACCACCGTCTTGAAAATTCAAATCAAGTACAAGCACCTTTAAGTCTTTTGGAACGGTTAGGGCAAGGGTCTTGGTAAGGGTTGTCCGCCCCACGCCGCCTTTGACCGACCAAACACTTATAACCGATTGTTTGTAGACCTGCTTGCGGTTTTTTGATTTCAACAGCGTTTTCTTCAGCGTGTTTGTCAATTTTGACACTGTGTTGCCGCCAGCAAGATAGTCTGAAAGTGGTACTATTTTAATGTCCTTTCTCGCCGCTTCTTCCAAAAGTGGTGTTATGTCTTCTGTGTCGTAGATTATGGTATTGTACCTGTGTTTGTTGACAAGCAGCAAGGCTGATTCAACAGAGGTTGTCACAACAAGGTCTTTTTTCTGCACTTTCTTTATGCTTACCGGGTTGTTTGAAATAAGCAATTCTATTTCAATCGCCTCCCTTAATTGACGTTTTTTATAATAGCAAAAGCCTTAAACCGGAAATCCACCGGCGTTATCTCACCGGACATATAATCGGGATTTTTGTAATATTTGTGGGTTGTGTAACCCTCTACGGTTAGGTATCCGTTGACTATGTCCACTTGTGTTACCACCGCAGTTCTATCGTATCTTAAAAAGAAATTTTCTACAAATACTTTTATTGCATCTTTGTATTCCGGTCTGTCCGATATCGTCCCCTGCGTTGATATCTCTTCATATGCTACGCTGTAAAGCTCACGCACCGCTGCCGTAACTGCCTCATCAGCAATAATGTCTATCATACTTTTTTCGTTTACAAGCAGAAAAGTATTGAAGTACAGCAAAACAAACATAAACGATACAGCCATAAGCAGGAAATAAAATATCACCATGCCGGTTCCCCGTTTGTCTTTGACCATCATGGCAGTTCCTCCATAATCTGTGAGCTTACACCTTTGACCTGTGGCGGTGGGAAAACGGTAAAAAACTGCGGGACGTTATAAGTTATTTCCACCGTGATCTCGCTGCCAGGATCAATGCCGTCGGGAGCTGAAAATATTATTTCGGACCGTTCCTCCCAGCCGGCAAGGAACTGTTTACCGTATTCCTCGGCTACGGCTACAGCCGTGTCATACGGTGTTTCACTTTTTGACGCGGCACGTGCTGCCGAAAAAGCTGCAGCGTTTACAGCAAGCTGTGCAGTCGCTACACCTATAAGCTGCATTATCATACCGGCTACAAGAAACATGATAAACAGCATGAAAGCAGTAACCATAAGTTCGGATACACCCCGCCGGTCTTTTGATAACTTGTGCACAAGCAATCCCCCTTTCCTGGTAGTGGCGAATCAGTATTTTAACGAACCATAGCAAGAAGTCTCCACCTTCTACAAGGTGGAGATGAATTGCTGGGTAATGTAATTATTGTTTCTGCAAATTAGAACTAGCTCGCTAGGATTTATTTGCTTGTACTTGTCTGACAGTTGCAGGTAGTTGCCATCTATATCCTGCACGTATACCCACTTGCCAGTAAATCCTGAAATAAACCCTATTTCACCTGTTGTTGTTATCTTCACCTTATCCCATAAACACCATTTACCGCTTTTTGTCACTATCTCCTTTACGTTTTTATTGTTCCTTTTTGCCTCTCGGTTCGGTTTGTTCCTGCCCTTGCGTGGTATTTCTTCATGCAGACTCCGCTTCTTCTTCCTCATCTGTCTAATACAATACCATACGTTATCCTGCCATCTTGGTTTTATCCCTGCTATCGCTATTGCATCGTTGATATGCGACTTTTCAAGTCCCCATTCCTTTCGTCTCCTTCTGGTTACGTAACCAAATGTGTACTTCGTTGGTGCTAACTCTTGCAGTCTCGGTACTAAATGTTCCATCAGTGCGTTCATAAACACCGTTGGACGAAAATCTCTTATACTGGGTGGTTCATGCCCAGTAAACTCCTTGTACGACATGTTGCCTTTTGCCATGTTGTGCATCTCACAACAACATACCAAGTTGGTTGGATTGTCTGTTCCACCCCTGCTTCTGGGTATGATATGGTCCACAGTCAACTTCCCTGAACATGGTATGTCCGGTCTCAAATTCGCGTAGTGACATTGGAAGTTGTCTCTTATTTTCACGTACTCTTTGACACTGTCGAATCCTTTCAATTCGCCATTCTGGTACTCTTCGCCTTGAATGTCCGGGTTAATTATTGCTTGTACGTCGAATTGCCCTACTTCTACTACAATCTCCTTGATGGGCATGATGCTGCATATCTTCTTAACAATGTTGTAGTGTGCATCTATTCTGGCTCTAATCGAAGGTGGCAACCAACCATTTCTCCACTTGCTGGTAAAGGTTTTGGGTTTTCTGTACCTTGTTTTTCTATAGCGTCTGGCACGTCTCAGTCTACGTCGTGTCTCGATATTCTCTCTTATATCCTGTCTGAGCGCAACCTGTGCCTTGTACAGAACTCTACCATCTTCGGTCGTTACTGCTATACCAATGTTCTTGTTACCTGCGTCGATACCCATAACGCATTTTTGTTTATACCCGCTGCTGCTATACAGCAGTTGGATGGTAAATGGCTCGTACTGAACTATTTTTGCTTTGCCCTGTTTGAGTAGTTTCCTTGCCTTTGATGGTTTGCAGGGCATTAAGGGTTTTCCATGTTTGTTAAGAACAAACACTAACATAAAGTGTTCCTCCTTGCGGAGTTAGTTATTTGCCCTTCGCCAATGTTAGGTGGGCTTGTTATGTGTAGACCACTATCCCTACCCCTCAGGACTGTTTAGGCCTACACGACAGCGTTTGGGACTAGGGCATCATCCCAACCTGTCATCACCACACCTAACGTAGCCCCGTCGGCTCTTCGCCGGTGGCTGAGGCTAGTCAACTAGGACCTGAGGTCTTCACAACCTCAAGCCCCCACCTCTACAGGTGGTGGGTAGTTGACTGCAAACTGTTTTCTACCAAAAAAGCAAGAAGGGAGAGGTATCACCCTCTCCCTTCTTCTGTTGGCTAAAAATTTCACTGCCAGGTGCCAGTAGAACCGGTAGAACCAGGATCAGTGTTAAGAGTTTGAGTGATATTGCCTACCATATCATTCCATACATTTTTTATTGTGTCACGTGCGCCAGGGAATACCACTACCAGGATCAATGCAGCAAGTGCCAGCACGCCTACCACTTCCAGCAGGTGGGATACACCCTTTTTGTCTGCAAAAAAGTCTTTCACCCTGTTGCTGATGGCTACATAAGTCCTCAGCATACCGTCCTTCACCTCCTTCTTTACAGAATTGACGGAATTCATGACACTCTTCAGCATAGCAGCATACCCCCTTTAATTTTATTTTTTTATGGAAAGCCTGGGCTTAGAAACTGCCCGGTATCTTTGGCTTGCTCATCTTAGTATGTCTAGTGCTCCCATATTCACAAGAAGCGGAATCATGATCATAACAAGAAGCGGAATAAAATACCCCAGGAACACCACAACAAACAGTCCATTGTCAAGCACTGTGGCACGTTTCATCTTTGTGTTAAGCCGTTCTTCTTCTATGTCGTTTAATATATCTTGCAACTGTGCAGCCAGGCCGCGCGGCGACTCCCTAGATTTCATCAAAACGCGCACCACACGCTGAAAGTATTTGTTCATACTCCTGTCTGCCGCTTCCTGCAGCGATACCTCAAGCGGTACACCCAGGTTCAAGCGGTCAACCGCTTCCTTTATGATGTCGCGCATAACTCCCGTCTTGTTTTCGGCTATATACTGCAATATGTTCTCAACCGGCATTTCTACCGATAACCCCTGCACAAGCACGTTCACTATTGCCGGTAGTTCGTTGTCTCTCATAAGCCGGGTCTTGTATTCATCAATGGGCTTCTGGTAATTGACGTATATCAGTATGGCAAACCCGGCTGCTCCAATAATGAGCATCAAGGGGCTGATACCGCGTACAATCCCCAGAGCAATAATCAGGAGCAGAAAACCTGCGAGCACCACAACTGCCGAAAAAAATTCTTCAGCGGTTTTTACCTCGAATACGAAGAGGCGTGCACCGCCAACATTGCGCAGATCGCGGTCAATACGTCTGTACAGGTTTTCACTGACAATCTTTTCAGCTATACTTTTTTTGACAAAGTTTACCCGTCTAGAGTCGGATCTTTTGAGTTTCAAAGTTCGGACACCTCCTTATTGATACGGCGGAGGATGTACAGCGTTGAACCGGCATAACTGGCTACCGTATAAGCAAGAGCAATTTTGCCGACAACGGAATTAAAAGCTGCAGAAAATTCAGGTGAGGATGAAAAGATAAAGAACATTATACCGGCCATAACACCTGCTATACCGAACATCATCGTCTTTATCTCTGTCAGCTTGGTGGATACCTGTGCATTTTGTTTCATGCGCTGTTTTATCTTCTTGGATACTTCTTCGCATACATCAGCCACAGAAGCTCGCATCTGATATGCAAATACAATGCTGTCAACCCAAAACTCTATCATTGTACTTTCTGAGGTTTTGGCAAAATCACGGAGAGCTGAAAGTAAATGTATACCCGTGTCTACTTTATGCAGTATTTTGTTCAGTTCACCGCGTAAAGGCTGATCCGTTTCTTCTGCTACCTTCCTTATGGCGTTTTCCAGATTCGGCACTATCTTTAAATAATCCGCTATATCCTGGGCTGCCTCTGCAAACTGGTGATTGAGTTTTACATGACGCCTGACACCGACCATGTTCAAGAACCACGGGACGGCAAACACTAAAATAACGGGGACCACTGCGCTTAACCAGCCCAACCCCAGTATCACCAATGCTGCAAATACCAGTACATCGAGCACCACAAAAGTTAAAAAGGCATCTTCAGCATTGATACGGCTCAACCCGGCACGGTTTAAAAGATCGCTTATATCTGTGATGAGGTTGTTGTATCCCAGTGCTTCCAGCAGGCTGAATGAGCGTTTCGCACGCGGGGCTACCATCTGCCGTTCAAGACGGCGGATAAGCCTCTGCTTCCGGTATTCCCTGTAGGAATAAATAAGTACCACAATCACAAAACCGCTTACAGCGGTTATTGCCGCCATAAAGAGTATCAAGGTCATTGCTATCAGCCCCCGTAAATGTACTCCAGTACGTAATTGCCGTTATCGTCCACATCCAGGAGTTCTGCTATCTCTCCTATTGCACGCCTTTTGGTATTGCCCAGCTCATCGCTTTCAAGATAAAGATAGACCAGGACATCTATCGCCCTGGCTATCATGCGCCGTATTAACACCTTGTCCAGTGGTTTGTACTCGTTTATGAGCGTCTCCAGCTTATCCAGCCCCAGCAGTGATGAGCTTGCGTGTATGGTCGTCATTGAGCCTCTGTGCCCGCTGTTCAGCACGTTCACGAGCGTAAAAGCCGATTCCGGTGTACGGATCTCCGTCAGGATTATCCTGTCGGGATTGGCACGCAGACAGTCGTTTAAGAGGTCCTCATACGTTATTGCACGTGCTCCCTCCGTCCTGTCGCGGGTCTTGAAATAATAAACATATTTCAGTGGGGCCTGTATTTCCCTGGTGTCCTCAAGCACTGCCACAATATGATTGGGGTGAATGTAATGAGTCAGTGAGTTTATAAGTGTGGTCTTTCCTGCACCGGTCTCACCTATTACCATGATGTTTTTGCGCTTTTTTACAGCGTCAATCAGGTATTCGGCTACAGTACCAGTGAAGGACTCGGTGCGCTTTTTCCCCCTGTAAATTTGTGACCTCCGTACCGTTTCGGTTACGGGAGCGAGCAGATCAGGCAGCCCTTCCGCTAATTCATCTAACTTCTGCATTAGCTTCTGGTGACGGCGTATCACTATATACGGTTCGGCAGCTTCGGGGGGGATTACCACCAGCACACGCGAACCGTCGTACAGCTCCGCGTTGACCGACGGCTCGGCTTCCGATATGTTCTTGTTGGCCGCTGCAACTATGCGCCGGTACACCGTTTCGACCTGGTGAAGGTCTTTGAAACTTTCAGGCGCGTCGTACTTCACCCCGTCTTTGACGTACATTATCCTGGTGCCAAACACTATTATGTCGGTTACACCTTCCATGCGCAGGTATTTCTCCAGCGGTCCAAGCCCGTACAGCCGGTTGTAAACCTCGTCAATTACTATGTCCAGCTCGGCCAGGTAGTGCGGAAAATTGACTTCCAGATAGCGTGATACCGCATCCCTGACAGCGATCTTTATATTGTCAAGACCGGTGATACCTATAAGCTCCGGTCTTACGGCCTGTGCTATCAGGTCATAATCAGCCGTTCTGGCTTTGTTTATCGTCCGCGATCTTTCCGTCAGTGTTTGCGCCATCTCTTCCCCTCCTTAAAAAAGCCAGCAAGCCGCTCTTCGGTTTTTCAAAAATATCCGGCATTAAATAGTGAAGGATAAACTGCATGTGTTTCTTCAGCCGGATATCACGGTAGGAACTCAGTCCCCTCAAATACGGTATGGTGTGTATGATCGGTATCTGAGGCCCCGTTAGGTTTACACACTCCATTCCCTTCCGTTTGTGCATGTTTACAACCTGCACAAACCTGGTAAGGTCTATAAAATTGTTTGTACTTGCCCAGTCTAGAGTACCTATTGTACGGCTGACAACCGAGCAGTTGTCAACCGATACCAGTATGACCTTGTCCGCAGTATTGAGAGCATCTATGACAGCTGGGCAAAAAAGAGGTTGAATATCAACCAGTATCAGGTCGTATATCTTCGCCAGTTCAGCAAATAAATTGTGTACATCGTTTTCCTCAAACCGCTCCGGTATATCTGCATAACCGCCGGGTATGGCATCAAACTTCTCTCCTTCCGGGCACTGTGCTGCATACTCAATACCGCTCCGCATTGCCGTGTAAACGTTCTTTCTCCTGTCAATATCCAGTAGAGACGGGAAATCGCCGGGCGTGAAATCAAACTCTACAGCGCAAACCTTAAGTCTGTTTGCTGCTTCCCTTGCCAGCGCAAGGGTTAAAAGTGTGTTTCCCACCCCGCCTTTGGGGGAATATATCGCTACTATCAATGCACGTCACCCCCTCCTCTTTACGGCAAAACTTTTTCGTTTACATTAAAATTGCCTTGCTCAGCATTGTTTACATTGTTTACGTTGTTTACATCAGTAGATGGAGCAGTATTGGCAGGCTGCTGTCCCGTAATCCCCGCAGACAGTGGCTGACCTTTGTTATTGAGTATCTTGTAAGCACCGCTTGCAATGTAGGGTATCATAAGCCGTGCATTATCCACGGTGGTCTTGATTATTGCATACTGCTGCTGACCGCCGGTAGAGTTGGTAATGCTTTTTATCTGATGTATCTCTATGTTGTCTATGAGGACCGGTGTGGTGTTTGCCTGGTTAGATGGCAGAAGAGCCAGCACGATCTTTTTGTTAAACTGTGCAACACTGCTGTCCATAGCGGGAATGGGTATGCTGAGGAGGATTTCATCTTCCTTGAGTTCCACATCCTCCGGTGATACCACAATGGAGCGGGGGATGAGATCGCCCGGCACACGCCCTACCAGAAGCATCTTACCGACTACCTCATCGGGAGATTTAACCACGTCTCGCGGCACCGCACTCACTGGCATGGGTTTTACGGTTATCATCGACGGTGCAACTTCCGTCGTCTCGCTTATCTGCTGCTGTACTACTACCACATTGGTCGTGCCTTCTTTGTTGTAAAAGAAAAGATAGGCGGCCACAAAAATAAGAATGGCTGCTGCAATCGCTATTTTTATTATCCTGCTCATGCTTTTAGCCGCTTTCCCAAAAGCGGCATTTACACCTCCTCTCGATTGAGTTTATCTGCTTTTGATGAGGCACCAGTACACATACAGCGAGACAAAGAGAACGGACAATGCTCCAACGATAAGCAAAATAATTCTATCCTGCATGGCAAAATTAAGGAGCTGTCTTTCAGCCCTGCCTGCTGAAAGACAGCTCCTCTCCCCTCCTTTCTGTTAATTTTGCCTATTTTGCTGGGTTAACAACCGTCAGAGGGTCAATATAGTTGCCCTGCGTATAGGGACCAAGTGTGACGCGGAAGTCAAGATGAGGCCCGGTTGCCCGTCCGGTGCTTCCTACCTTTGCTATAACCTGACCTTTGCTTACGGTCTGACCGTTTGATACCAGGATATTGCTGCAGTGTCCGAATACGAAGTCGTAGATACCCGAACGTATCACCAGCATGTTGCCGAAACCTTCATCGTATCCGACGTATACGACTTTCCCATCGTCCGGTGCCACTATATTTGTGCCCTCCGGTGCGGGAATGTCTATGCCGTAGTGCATTCTCACAACGCTGTCTATTGGGTCAACACGCCTGCCGAAATACGATGATATCACCGTACTGCCGGGCACCGGCCACGCGAGATCACCGGCAGAGCCGCCGAGAGTGAGCACTCCGCTGGCAGGCCATACACCGCTGTATTTCCATGTATTGTTTCCGCTGTTGGTAAGCGCGGGCTGGAAACCCAAAGACAACGGCACGACCGAGGGTCTCATAAGCGTTGTGGCAATCCCGTTCACAGGGATGTATACCATAACCGAGAAACTCTTTTCTTCTCCTTCATAGGTATAGTATCCGGTGAAGGTGAACGGCGAGTTGGGTTTACCGGCTTTATCGTACTCATAAACAGCCCGGTATGACCCGCTGCCTGCAGAATAGTTGGTGAGCTTGCTGTAAGTCAATGTACCCCACGAATATGTCTCGGGGATGGTATAACGGTTTATCCTGTGCTGGGATTCTGCCCGGGTCACGGTTATCGGTTCGCTGCGTAATACCGTCTTGTCTGCTCTTAAAACCAGCACGGTTAAGTTATTCCAGCTGATGGTTATATTCATCCTGGAGGGTTGTCCGTCCTCTGCTTTGTTCCATTTCGTGAATACGTATGTTGGATTTTTAGTAATTGTCAATGTACCGGTTACCGTCTTTTCGGGTTCCTGTACTGTGATAGTGCTTTGTGCCTGCTTGCCTTTGTACGTTGCCCTTATTATCGTCTGTCCTACGGACTTGCCGGTTACAACGCCTTGCTCGTCTACCGTTGCAATTGTCATATTGCTTGACATGTACTGTGCTTGGGTTGTTACATCTTCGGTTTTAAGGTGATATACCGCTCTTACTGTTAATGGCAGTTCTTCGGTTTGTACTATGGTTGCCGTAGATGGTATGACTTCTATATATTGTAGTTTGTCAACTATATACGGCCCAAAATATGTTACTTTCTGATTACCGGCATTATCCGTTGCTTTTACGTGCAAGTACCAGGAACCGGGTGCTTCCTGGGTAACAGGTTCATTGTAGATAGTCCATTTATCGTCTGCGGGAGGTTCGGTGGTATTGCTCCATGCATACAGCTTATCCTTTATTCCGGATCCGCCTGTGTCCGTATAGTTAAGAGTAACCGTTACGGGAGAATCGCTCCATTCCCTGTTAGGAGGATTGGCGGTTATTTCCGGCAAAGTTTTGTCTATATATGCCGTTTTGGAGGCTACAGGTGAAGGGTTGCCTGCAACGTCTACTGTTATTGCCTCTATTGTATGCGTGCCCTGGGTTGTGATTGTAAAACTTGAAGAATATGTTGTCCATGACCCTCCATTTATTCTGTACTCTGTTCTTAAAACGCCGCTGCCGCCGCTATCTGTTCCCGGTGTAATGGTGACGGTAACTGTTCCGTTTGTCCAGGTGGAAGGATTTACTGTTATTGTTGGTGGCGATGGTGCTATTTTATCTATTTGGTATGGGCCAAACCTTTCTGTTGTTGTGTTGCCAGCTGTATCAGTGGCTCTTAAATATAAGAACCAAGTTCCGTTATTTGACTGTGTTAGATTGCCTGACGAATAGTTTGTCCATCCCGATGACGGGGTTGATGTCGATGTAGACCATACATACTGTCTTGATGATAGGCCACTGCCTCCTGAATCGCTGAACGAGGGTGTAACCGTTACATTTGAGTTTCTCCACCCTATAGATGAGGGGGTTGCCGATACTGTAGGAGGGGTTTTATCTATTAATGCTTGTTTGCTTGATATAGCTGATAAGTTTCCTGCTACGTCTATTGTTCTTGCTTCTATAGTATAAACGCCTTGGTTTGAAAGTATAAACGGTGATGAATAAGTTGTCCAGCTTCCTCCGTTAATCCTATATTCAATCCTTTGAACTCCACTCCCACCATCATTTCCTGGTGATATTGTTACAGTTACATTTTGGTTTGTCCACGTTGGTAGATTTACAGTTATTATTGGCGGAGCTGGAGCTGTTCTATCTATCTTTGCATCTTTATAGACTGATGCTGATACGTTTCCTACCTTATCAACTGTCCTTGCATATATTCGTGTTGTTCCTTCATTGCTTATTGTTATTGCTCCAGAATAATCTGCCCAGTTAGTATTATCAAAACTATACTGATATTTTGCTATACCACTATGTGCATCGTTACCACCGGAAATTGTTGCAGTTACATTACCGTTTGTCCAACCATCCGGGGACAATGTTAATGTCGGAGGGTCAGGAGCTTGTTTATCTATTTGATACGTTCCAGATTCCTTATAAGCACTTGTATTATCAACGTTATCTACAGCCCTTGCACGTATTTTATACTCTCCTGTGTTAGATAATGTGATTGTTGTTGAATTCCCGGATACCTGCGTCCAAGTGCTAGGCCATGTCGCGCCATTATTGGTCGATACCATATATTCTATTCTTTTTACACCTGAACCGCTATCCGTTGCAGTAATTGTTACGTTTATATTCCCTTTTACCCAGCTTTGACTATTTGGAGATATACTTATTGTAGGTGCTGTTCCGTCTACCCTTACATTTCCTATTGTGTTATATCCTATACCATTCCAAGCATAATCATAATAGTAATATTGAGCTGCATAACTTTGTCCATCCGTATTCAGCTTTGCCTGCCATTTTACTTCCCTTTGGCCATTGCTGTTATATGTTCTTTGGACTGAAAGAACTTCAACATGCGAATTGTTGCCATAGTTATCCCATGTTGCCATATGGTTGCTTGCCTGTGTCCAGTCGTGGTAATACCTAATATCTCCAGTGGTTTGATTTATCCCTAAAAATCTTATATAATGCCTCAAAATTCCGGATAAGGCATCCGAGCCCCTCATTATTACCGATATGGTGTCTTCCGGTCTTATCCAGTGATCGCCGCTTCCGTCTTTATACCGGTATCCGGATATTGATGCGCTTACGTGTGTAGGAAGGTTTTTATCTATCAAATACGAGCCGCTGGTTATTATGTTTGTATTTCCGGCATTATCATGAACTTCCACCTGAATCTTCCGTCTACCTTCTACGTCCAGATAGTGGCTATACGATGTCGTTGTGTTCCAACTACTCCAACTACCATATGTGGCTCCATCATCAGAAGAATATCTTATCCGCCACTGTTTTAGCCCGCTTCCTCCCGAATCGGACAGGGTAACTGTAAAATTAACATTTGATTTTGTCCACGAAGATGAATTGGGGTTTATTGTAGCACTCGGTTTTGTTTTATCTATTCTTGCAACTTTAGATACTGTCTCACTATACTTTTTTCCGCCAGGTGTATCATTCACAGCACGTGCATAAACTGTTGTCTGTCCTTCTGCGGTTACTGTTCCAGACGTTCCCTTTGTCCAACTACCGTTCCCTATCTTATATTCAACATAAGAGGTAACTGTACAAGTGGGGTCTGGCGATACTGTAAATGACCTATTACTATTGGTCCAGCTTTCGTTTAAATTTAACGTTGGCTTCTTAACTGTTTTTTGAGTAGGCAAACGTCCTGGATAAATATATGAGTGCACAACTGCATAATCGTCTTTTTCTTGCCTATTCGCATATGAATAAAAATAAGTATCATCTAGCACTATAGCGATTGCATAGTTTCCATCCTTGGATCTTTGTTCAGATCCATGCGGTTTTACATCTAGGATTATATCAACCGCTCCAAAATAATCCTTGGCAGCTAACTTATTTCTAATTGAAGTTTGAATCGATGATGTGAATTTACTTGTTTCCGAAACCGATACTGCATAGTTTTTTCCTGATTCGTGATATATTTGTGTCGGATTGTATACTTTACTCCCCAATCCAAATAGAAGGCGTTCCGTATCTGCTGCGTCCCATCCACCGCATCTTATTAGATTTATACCTAAATTTTGTCCGAAATCTTCGGTGAATACTATATGACCACCAAGAACTATAACGTCGCTTATTCCTTTATTTTTAATATGATCTTTAATCCATTGATCTACGGTACTATTATTACTATTTACAAGTATATCTATGGGTTCTGTTCGTTGCGCTTGATATTTCTTTGCTGTTTCATAGTCTATATATGCTGCCTTTTTTACTATTATTGCTTTCTTTGCACCATCTTCAAATATTGATGGTCCTGCTTCTTCTGCAGCTTTCACCGCGTCTATATTTATAAAGCCCAAGAATATTGATGCAATTAACAAGAGTATTATGGCTTTAATTTTAAACCTTATCATATTCACCCCCTCTTTCAATGGTAAATATTCCTGCCTATATCAAATTTTTTGCCGTCTACTACGTTGTAATAAACGCCGTCAATATATTCAATATAGGACTTAATCCCTTTTTCTTGCAGTAATAACCAAAAAATCGTAGCAAATTGGTATTCTATCCCAACGCCCGTTCTTAACACTTCTTCAAAATCTCTTTTTTCACCTTTTATGTCAAGCAGAAACTTTTCGCGTGAGCGGATAAGAAATTCGTCTGCATAATCTTCAATATCCATGTCCTTGTCGTAAAATTCAGTCATGTAACACTCATCGTGTATGTTTTTGAATTTGGGGTACAGTTTTGCTAAATATCCGTTTGGTGTTTGCTTGTATTGAATATCGAATATGCTTGTATCGAGATGATAATTTCGAAATATATACTCTTTGATAAACTCGTCTAATCTGGGGCTGTCAAGCGGTAAAAAATTAAACGATTTATTTGTTTTTATGAGTAGTTCTGTTTCATCGTAAACCATCTCGTCAGGACTAATTTTGTCGACTACAGTAAATTTTGGTGGGATTACCAAGTATAATAATACCGCAAAAATAAGAAGTCCTACAACGGTTAATACTATTCTGTTTTTCTTTTGAAAAAACTTTATCATGTGAATACATCTGACCCCCTATTATGATTATAAAAGAGCGGCCTTTTTGAGGGAAGGCCGCAAAACCCGCACAAAATTACTGACCAGCTGACATTCGGCTAAGATTGTTAAAAACACTGGAGAAAAAGCTGCTTATGCTGGCACGAGCTGTTGGCGAGAGTAAAATAATGATCCCCACCACTACTGCGATGATAGCCACCCATTCTACCATATCTGCGCCCTTTTTGTCAGCCAAAAAAGAACGGAAACCTGTGTAACTATAAAGCACCTTTTCTTTGATCTTGTTAAGCATAAGATCAACCCTCCTCTGAAAGTTTTTTATAAAACAAAAAACCTCTACCTTATGGTAGAGATTTTTTATGGCCTGTTTTCTACCTGCTGTGAACTGCTTGCCTGCACCTTTGTCGGTATGTTTATACTTGCCAGCTTAAAATATGAATACCGCGGGAATGTATACTCAACCGTGACGGTTATAATGCCGTTGTTTATGCTTGCGTTCACTTTGGAGTTTGTGTTCCAGTTACTTAAAATACTTTTCCCCAGTTTATTTGCGGCGTTCCGGGCTTCTGTCGTACTGCCTTTCATGGCACCTATGCGGGCACCCTCAAACGCTGCATTGTTGACTACTGTCTGACTGATACCGATTATTGTCATCTGTGCTACTGCTAGTAAAAAAGCGCCGAGGAACGGGAGTAAAATGGCAAATATGATAAGCCCTGACATCCCTCTTTTGTCATGCAGCAGTCTCGTTATGTTGTGCCGCAACAATGCCTGACCCCTCCTTTGCTGTTAGCGAAAGTTTCTGTACACCTGTATGCTGTATGTGAACGGTGTACCCTCAGATGTGCGCCCGCTGGCGTATATCCGCCCACTGGAATACCAGGTATTAAGTGATGTTACCTGTATACGGTTGTTATTCAGACTCTGTTTTATCAGGCTGTGTGCTTTGTCGCTGTCAAACCGCACCTGCCTTCCCTCTATTTTTACAGCCTGCGCACGTGCTAGCGTCAGCCCGTCCTGTACGGCATTGTACAGCTTCTGACGTATTATGGAAGCTCTCATAATATTTGTGTATCCTATCAGCATCATGCCAAAGAGAGAAAAGAGAAAAATTATGAAAATGAACATGGCATCGCCGCGTTTGTCCTTCAAAAATTTCTCGCCTCTAAAACGCACAGAATCCCTCCTTTTTGCGTTTTTTGCCACATGGAATATAAGAATATCCTTTATACAAAAAACAGCGGTTATAAGGTATTTCTGTAAGCCTGAAGGGCATTATGGAACGTACACAGCATGGTACGTGATCGTGCCGAAGTCCTTTAGATATTCTCTATTGTTAACCTTGTTCAACCCCTTAATCGAGTACAATTCGCCGGTTTCGGATTCTGGCACATCCGTGAAACGCCCATTAAGCGTGTTTACCGGCACATCGATTTGATCGCCTACGGTACGCACACCGTCCCTTGTGTTGACCTGTACCCTGAAATACATCGGTGATTTACCAGGTACAGCTGCTTTTGGGTATTTAAACCTTGCCCAGATGCGTACAGATTTGTTCCCATTGTAAAATACCGGTTTCCACTCAAGCGGTCTGATTGTCATCGTTCCCAAATTTTTGTACCGTGTTATTATGTGCTCCGGTACGGAAACACTTTTGATTGTCGTATTTGCCGTGAAGTCGTATATAACCTCAAGCTCAAAACCTTTATTGGTGATTGCGTCAATTATGTCGTCGGTGTATACGTATTCTCGTGAGAATATTACTCTCGAGTTTGTTTGAAGATTCTCGGGTTCCTGAGGAATAGGCCCTGGTTTATTAGGTTCTATTACACGAACTTTATACGGTTTTACAGCTCCTGTTACCAGTCTTTGCTCTACTTTAGGAGTACCTCTTTTTTCTTCTCTTTTGGTTTCATAAGAGAACTCAACAAAAGATTCTGTATAAGGCTGGGCTCCTGATATTGTATCTACATCATCCAAATCAGAAGAAGAATATTTATTTGATGGGTATCCATAGTACTTGTAAACCAAATACCTTGTTCTTGTGACAGTGATAGGAGTTATTGTAGTTGTTACTTGCTTTATCTGTGTCGCAGTAACAACGTAGTCTCCTATCGTATCAAAAGAAGCGGTTATCCTGTCTCCTGCACGCCATAAATTGCTGTTCACCTGTTTAACACTGCTGTTGCTGGAATGCACCGTCATTCTGCCCGGTCCTGATGTTACCCGCCATTCCCAATACAACGTCTGCTCTTTCACATCTTTTTCTTCTGTTGTGGTTGTTGTTTTAGATACCGGTATTTTTTCTGTGCGTATTAACACAAGTCCTACATCTTTGGGATCTACATAAAAACTTTTCTCATTGCTGTTATTGTTGTTATTGCTTTTTTTCGGAGGAGGCACGGGATAAGTCTCCTTATTGCTGTTTGTATTGGATTGTTTTCCATCTTGACCCGGCTCTTTCTCGCCTTCCATGCCGACTGGACTTTTGGGACTTGTGGTTATCTCGGTTATGGATTTGTTTTCTCCCCAAGCAAAGACTGCTGCAGAAGGGATGAATACAAGCAGACAGCAAAATACAGCTATGATTTTCTTAAGCATAAAAAAACACCTCCCTGATAAAAAATATTCCTGCCCCCTTTGGAGGCAGGAACTATTCTAATTTCTTGATGAGTTCTTCACCGACAACTTTCCACTGGCCGTCTATTTTTTGCATCCATGTTTTAATTAAACTGCTTGAATATTCTTCTTCAGGGCTTATTTGTTTGGCCCTTATTTCTAGTTCGATATATGCGTGGGTGAGGTTATCGTAATCATCGGTTGGATATTCAAAGGTCTCATCGGTGAATATAAGCGTCCGTATTTTTATGCTGTCAAATTCTGATATAAGTTTTCCATTCTTTATCTCATTAAGCCTTTGTGGCATGGCCTTTTCATATTTTTCTTTGTGTCCGTATGTGTTACCCAGGTATTCCGCTGCTTTGAGGAGCTGCTCCAGCGTTACCGTGCGGTAGTCATACGTGTTGTCCAGCCTGTTGTATTCCGTCAACACTTTCTCTATCTCGTCAAATTCCCTGTTGTATATTTCCAGCTTCTTCTTTTCCTCTTCGTCTAGATCATTGACGGAACCTTCCGGTGCATCCTTTGATTCTTCCTCTATCCGTTCTGACAGGCTCTTTTTCTCTTCCTGTGCAGGGGTTTCCGCAACTTCTTTTGTTTCCTCCGCTTTCTCCTTTGCAGCTTCCTCGGCAGCTTTTCTTGTTTCTTCCATTGCTACTTCCTGGCGCTTTTCGTATGCCAGATACAGCCCTCCACCAACCAGGGCAATTATGATAACAACAGCAATGGCTATAAGCATTTTTTTGCTCATCAAAAATTCCTCCTTTCTTGAAAATATTATACCTTTTTTACCTTTTTGTAGGAAACAAGAAAGGCAGTACGCCTGCTTTTTATACGGCAATACTGCCTTTTGTTGTGCAATTTCGCATTTTGCATTTTTGTTAGAAAGGACGTTTTTCCAACACAAGTATAATGAGAGATACAATAGGTGTACGAATTCTGCCAGTGATTTTTGGTTATTTATACACATCGCCCCGGCTGCCAATTGTTACGATATACACTATTTGCTCTGAAAGTGAAATTTTATATACAACACGAAGATTGCCACTTCTGTACCTGTACAACCCCTCTAGTTCCCCACGCAAACGTTTTATGTTCGGGCCTACAATGGGACAACTCTGCAAATCCGAAAAACACTTGTTTAATATGCGTTTCGTTTTTGTATCACACCTCTTATAATACTTGGCTGCACTGGCAGAGAACACAAGGTTATACATCTTCTATCACTTCACTGGCTGCAAAAACTTCGCCTTTCTCAATTTCTTCAAGTCCCTTTTTTATTGCATTGTAGAAAGCCTTATCATCAATAAGCTCATTAGTAGCCTCAATTTCTTCTTTAGTTTTTAGAAACTCCAAAAAATCAAGAGCTTGAGATAATCTTGCTTCAGATAACTGGTCTATTATCACATAAATTTTCTGCCTTATGTCTTTATTCAAGTTATCCCTCCTTCCTGCTAATGCTGTATACCTCGGAGGACCAAATATACTTGCACTCATTATTATACACCCCTTTCTCTTTTTTGAAAACAAAAAAGGCAGTACGCCTGCTTTTTTACATGGCAATACTGCCTTTTGGTTACAACTTCTCATTTTGTTTTTGCCGGCATCAGTACCGGCTGTGATCCCTGCGGTATCCCTGCTTTATCGCATGATACTGCTTGCTGCCAACCTGCATCTAGGCAAGCACATTGTGTTGTGCTTTTACGGCAGCTCGGCCCTTCTGGCCTGTGCACTGTGTATCTATGTGTATTATAACATTACTTTCCAGCGCTTGCAAGCATTTTTAAAACGCTGTACTGCTGAAAAACCTTATAAGGTCGGTGAGCAGCGGATACAGTATGACCACAAGATACGGCAAAACATATCCTGCCATAATCGGCAGGATAACGGAGTTTTCCATGTTGTTTGCTTTTGCAAGTATCTGTGTTTCAAGCCGTGTCTCTATGGTGTCCCGGATCTGTTCAAGCCCGCGCACCATTTCCGCGGTTGTCTCACTCCTGAAACTCAACAACCGCGCAACACGCTCAAAGTCCGGCGACAGGGTCTTCTCCGCCACCTCTTCCAGCGCCCTTTCCAGCGACATGCCGGACATAAGGTTGTTGTAAAGGTCGCGTATAAAGGGAGCTATAATGCTGTTGTCCGTACGGGCTATATACTCTATGACCTGTTCAACAGGCATATCAATTGCCAGCCCCTGTATCATGGTGTCTATGAATGCCGGCAGTGCAGCCTCAAACTTGGCTTTGAATTCCTTGAGCGGTTTCCTGTAGCGCTGCACCGCAAAGACGATTAGAGCAAAGCCTATCAAAAGGGGGCCTACGGGACTTGCTCCGGCCATCATGCCATACAAAAACACCACAAGCGTAAACATTGCATATGTTATGAGTGCTGCAAAGTATTCATACACATTCCTTGCAGTAAAAAAGAGCATTTTTATGCCGCCCGTGGTGCCGGGAATATCAATATCCACACCCCCAACGGTCTTTATGCCCCTGTCAATCCGGTTTATAACGTCCTTCTTTACGTATTTATTTGCCAGCTGCGTGCTCAACTCCCTAAACGGCGCAATCCGTATCTTTTCTCCTCTTTTGTTTGTTTCGACCGGGCGACGTCCTTCTTTCTTGTTTTTGAATTTGTTCAGCACTTCCACTCCTGCAACCTCCCGCTTTTCTATTTTTTAGCAATTCCATTTATCTTGCGCAGCAGCATATAGGTTGTCGCAAACAGGCTCACAATGACATACATCAAAACAAACTGTCCGGAGCCGGTGTTCAAAAAAAGCTCTCTTGTGTCAGGCATACCGGCAATGCTGTTTATTATCATCAATGCCACAATTCCTAGTATTGCCATTATCATTCCTTTGGTCTTTGACAGCGTTGCACGGATGTTCATGCTGCGGATCAGCTTACGGTTTATCCTTTCCGCGGTATGCTCACACACATCAGTAAGATTGCTTTTAGCCATACGCGCAAAAATTATGCTGGTCACCCAGCTTACCGCACTCTCTACCTTTATCTCATCCGCAAACTCACGCAGCGCCTTGTCTATTGATTCACCCGCTTCTACTTTCATGACAAGCGTTTCAAGATACGGCCTGAGCGGTGGCGCAGTATGCCCTGTTACTGCCTCTATAGCGTTTATCAGGTTGGGGTTTGCGCGCAGGTATGTCGCCACATCCCGTGTAAAAGTCCCAAACTGCTGTTCAAGTTTAAAGTAAAGGTTGGAGCGCCTTGTGTCCAGATAGATAAACACACAGACCACAGCAACTATGTCTATGGCTATCCCCAGCCCTATGTTCCCCATTATACCCGAAATTGCCAGAATTGCACATAGCCCATACAGGGTGTATATGATAAACATGTCGGGGTCCAGGCCCGGGAAGAGCTCGTTCACGACTTCATCAATTCGTTTTTTTAGTGTTCCCATGAACGAAAAAACGGAGTACTGTCTGCTGCGCTGGCGGATCAGCATGCGGTTTATACGCCGCCGCAGTTCGTATTCCCTGTACTCCTGCAGTGAAAAGAATATTAACACGAAGATTAAGGTGGCTGCTCCTGCAAGTATGGCCGGTATCATGCTTTTTCAACCCCTTTGCCTTTTTGTAGCCCAAATATCTCAGCGAGAACCGCTACAAAGTCTTCATACCGTTTTAGCCGCCTTTTGAGTTCCTCATTTTCACGGCGCAAGGCCTCAATTTCTTCGCTGCCCCTGACCTGCGATTTTATGCAGGCCAGCAGTTCGTCCAGCGGATCGTCTTGTGTTGTGGTCTCGTTTTTTTTGTCCGTCATCGCTGCATTTCCTGCTAAACCCTGATTTTCCTCTTTTTGTCTTGTCTCTGCTTGTTCACTGATAGGTCGACTGCTCTCTTTGATACCCTGCATTTCGGTAATAATCTCACTTATCCTTTTTTCGATAGAATCAATCTTAACAGGCGAAAAGAACAGGTCTTTCACTCCGGCCTGTCTCGCTGCACGTATAAGGTCTTTATCGCCGCTATCAACAAGCAGCACTATCCTTCTGTCCCTCTTTTGTGCAAGCCGTTCTATATCGCCCGGTAAAACTGTTTTTCGCGACACCACGGCGATAGTGTTTTCCTCTTCTGTCTGACAGACGTATTCGCTAAAAGCGTCCATTATTTCCTGGTCTATGCTTTGTATTCCGGTGTTGACGTATAGCTTTATCATGAAAAATGAAAACACCCCCTTGCTTATGATCCAAAAGTCCAAATATTTTCCCATCTTTTGAGTTTTTCCTCTATTGCATTACAAAAAACGTGTACTATATGCGGATCAAACTTTTTGCCTGCAAGGCTTTGTATTTCCTCTACTGCCGCCTTATGTGAAATGCCTTTTCTATACGGACGGTCAGAGGTCATGGCTTCGTATGTATCCGCAACCGCTGCAATACGTGCCGGGAGCGGTATCTCTTCCCCGCACAGCCCCTTTGGGTAACCGCTGCCGTCCCACCGTTCATGGTGGTACAGGATCACATCCCGCACGTCTTGAGGGGGATTGTACTCCGCGACTATGGAGCAACCGGCTTCGGTATGGCGCCGTATCTCCTCTTTTTCTGCCTCAGCTAGCGGTTCCTTTTTGTACAGAAGATCCGGAGGTATTTTGATTTTACCTATATCGTGCAGCAGCATCCCATAATACAAATGCCTTACTTTATCTGGCGACAGGGCCAAAGCCCTGCCGCAGGCAACGGCATATGCCGCCGCTCGTATGCTGTGCTGATATGTTATCTCATCTTGCATCCGCAGTTTGTCGGTTAGCAAAACTAGTTTTTTTGCAGTTAGCAATCTTTCCCAACTCCTTCTTTTACAAATTAAAACACAACCGGGACGGAAATGATTTCACCGTCCCGTATGATGTACTCAAGGTCATAACTCCCGTCTTCCTTTAACCCCTTAACTTCTGCAAGCTCCTTGATGATTCTGCCTGCGTTATCGCCTTTCTCGTCTTCCAAAATGTCCAGGAACACCAGTATGTCTATTGCGCCCACAATAAATCTCCGCAGCATTATGTCGTCCATGTTGGGCTTGTGGTCTTTGACCAGCATTTCAAGTCGCTGCAGTCCCAGGTATGTGCTGGAGGCGTGTATGGTGGTCATGGACCCTTTGTGTCCGGAGTTCAAAACCTCAAGGAATTCGTAAGCAGCTTCGCCGGTACGTATCTCCGTCAGGATAATCCTGTTAGGGTTAGCACGCAGGCAGTTGCGCAGTATGTGCACCCATGTGATTTCCTTTGCTTCTCCCGCTGCCTCCCTTGTCTTGAAATAATACACATACGGCAGCGGCAGGTTAAGCTCGCGTGTGTCTTCCAGCACCGCTACCACATGCTTGGGCGGGAAAAAGTACGTAAGTGCGTTCAGGAAAGTTGTCTTACCCGCCCCGGTCTGACCTATCACCACGATGTTCTTGCGTTCTATCACCGCTTTCTTCAAATACTCTATTATCTCCGGGGTCAGGTTTTTAAGTCCCGGTGCCAGTTCATGCAGCTGTTTGTTGCTGAAAGTGTGCTTGCGGATGATGACTGTTGGCCGGTCCACCACAGGTGGTATCATGAGCAGCGCACGTGACCCATCATACAATTCGGCATCAGCATAGGGATTTGCCACATTCACCGTTTTCCCCACACCGGCTGCAATTTTGTCTATAATGCGTCGCACTTCGTCAAGGCTGGGAAACTCTACTGGGTCATCCTTCTTTATTTCATCTTCGATGTACATGATTTTGGTGCCCATGACAAAGATGTCGTTTACTCTGGGATTGCGCAGGTGTTTTTCTATCGGTCCCAGGCCATACAGCCTATCGTATACCAGCGTTGCATAATCGTCCTTTTTCTCAAGCAAATACGGGTAATTGGTCCTCAAATATTCTTCTGTTTGCCGTGCCACAAAGTCTCTTATCTGGTCATGGTCGAGCGGTTCGCCGCCCCTGGATATCACTGCCCGTCGGACAAATGATAACATGTCATCCAAATTGCTTATTGCCTTTTCAAGCTGCACCGTGTCCACCTGGTTAATTTCGCGTATCCTGGATGTCAGCGGCACACAAACACCTCCTTCGCAGGCCTAACATTTTGAGTTCTTCGTCTGCGGCAAGCAGGTGCAAATAATACTCTTCATCAGTTCCCCAGCATGACTTATCAAGCCGCTTTCTTGCCGCCTCTATTTTTGCTATCCTAAATTTTTGCAAAGATTTACCCCTATTTACCATTTTATGGTTTTCACACCTCTCGCTTATTTTTGTAGAAACTCTTCCTGCAAAAACAGCTTATATCTTGTCCTGCCGGGAAAGACAAATAGCTTTTGCAGTACGGGACTGTTGCAGACAGCAGTGTATATTTCCAACCTTGATTGGTTGTCCTGCGTTTTGTATATTTCCACTTCATCCGGATACAGGGAATATATGACAATTTTTCCGTCCTTTTCGACAGTTACGTAATACCTTATTTCCTGTCTGATGCGCCCTATACCGAACAGAAAAACCCCTCCGTCGCTGACGTGCTTTTCAAATGCGAGTACATTTACTGTACCCGTCAGCACCGGCGTATAGTCAACATACGCAACGACAAACATATTGACCATTATGCCAACAGCTATGCATATTACGAGAATCAGCAAATATGTCCCGGGAGAAGAATCCTCCAACGGTTTTTTGTAGTGTTTGATGAAGCCTATCATGTAGATAACATAGCCGATAAGAACCATAATAGCTATAAACATTGTTTTTCTCCTTTCTTTTTGAAAGAAATGGAAAGCTTTCAGCGGATTATACCTTCTCTGTATAAGCCTTGTACAGCCCCTCAAAAATAGCTTTTGCATGCGGGGCCAACCTTTTATCGTCATGCCCTTTCAGGTCCTTTATAAATGGCACGGTGTAGAAAACAGGGAGCTGATTTTCCATTTTGTCCAGGAATATGATGTCCTTCCCCTTTTTGCGGTTCACCACAAAAAAGAAGTTTTTGGCCTTGTTTATGTTGTTCACCATCACCCAGTCCAAAAAACCGTTGATCCTTGCCGCCACCCTGTAGTCATCCTCTGCTATCAATAGCACCACGTCCGAGCGGTTCAAAACGTCTATGGCGCGCTCTACAAACCCCGGCTGTATATCCACCACTACAACCTCATAGTTGTCCTCAAGTTTCCGTATCATCCTGTCAAACTCATCACGTGGGATCTGTTCATGTGCATCGGGGAAACCGCCCACGATCACGTCATACTTCTTTCCTGCCGGGCGCTGTATGTTGTCCTGAAAATTGTATTTTGTCGCAAGCAGTACGTTCTTTCTTATGTCAAGGTCAAGGATTGCTGCAAAGTCGCCAGGTGAAAAATCAAATTCCACAACGCATAAGGTCTTTTCCTGCGATATGTGTTCTGCCAGTGCCAGAGCGAGAGTGGTCTTTCCCACTCCCCCCTTTGGTGAGAATATTGAGATGAGCATTGTGTCCGCCTCCTTTCTCATTGCGTTATAATCACGCTGTGGTCTTTAGCCAGGACGTTTACCAGCTTTTTGGCCGTCTCTTTATCGGTCTTCACTATTGCATATTTCCTGGTCTGTGTATCATTGCTCAAGTCGATAATGCTGTATACCGGCAGGTTTTCAATGCTCCGGGGTGTTGCCTGGGTTTGTACGGTCCCACTTGCTTCCACTGTCTGGCCTTCTACCGTGACCGTTGTCTGGACGTTGCCGCTCATTTCGGTTGCCGATAAATGCTCCACCACCGTGAGCAGCGACCCTTCACTTACAAAGCCAGCCAGGGCTTCCGGCAGTTCAATTGCCACAAAGGCTTCGCCTTCTTTGAGTACCGGGTTTTCGCGCTCGGACAGTGCGCTCCGCAGAATGATATCGCCGGGCGCGCGGGTGTAAAGCACCGACTTGCCCACCGCATTCTCGGGGTTCGTCAGCGCATCTTTGGGAATTGCGGTGTTGGGCACCTCCATCGTTGTCAGCATGTCCTCTGTTATCACCATACCGGCGTTAATAATGTCCTTTGCCACCACAATTTTGGTTGTGCCCGTCGTTTTGTTGTAAAGCGAAAAGACCAGTGCACCTACCAGTATGGCAGGTAGAATCATAAGCAGTACCTTTTTCTTGCTCACCTTGCATCACTCCCCTTGATGTTTTATATAAACTGCTGAATTATTATTTGCTCAAGGTCCAGCAGCATCTCGTTGATGTTGCGTTTGTTGGACGTGCGGCCCATCAGTTTTAATATGCCGCTTAACTGTCCAATTGCCAGCTCCGGATCACCTGCGCCCTCTGTTGCAGAGGAAAAACCTTTGTGCCCGCTTGCGCTGTCAAAGGACACGCGCCCACGCAGGCCAAGGTACAGGTGCGCCACATCGGAAAACCTGCGCGGATATTTGTATACCTCTGCTACCTTGTCCATGGTCACGGGGTCAAAGACTAGGTCGTATATCCCCAGGGCAAGCGCATAGCCTATGTACGGTGACCGCTCATCGCCCACCAGGAGTATCACGCGCTTGTTGTCCCTGCGCAGTTCAAACAGAAAGTCTTTAAAAGGGATCTTTGTCTCTATGTTGGTGGACAGAATCACCGTATCTGCCTGTTTCTCTTCTAGCAGATAATCTGCGTAATATGCCTGTCTCCCCGAAACTGCTTCGGCAATGTCCCTGTCAAGCTCATCCTTACCCGTGAAAATTATGGTCAATGAAAAACACCTCCATTTTTTGTTTCTCTATTGATTTATTGATCAAGTTGAATGAGGGCAAAGTTAGTATGTTTTTTGTTTTTCCCGCCTTCCTAACAGATGCCTCCTACCAAAAACAAAAAGAGGGACTGGCAGGGCAAGAAAAAAGAAAACAGACACTCCGGCGGCGTGTCTGAAAGAAAGGAGAATCCCTGCCTGTCCCTGTTTAAAAAGAAACTGCACCGCTCACAAAATGGCAAAAAAGAAAGGGGGAAACGCAAAACAAGATGTTTGTACCACCTATTATTTTGGTACAAACTTCTTGCTTGTTCAAGAAAAAAAAAGAAGACAGGAGAAATTAACCCCTGCCTTCTATAATTTGCTTTATTTTTGAAAAAAGAGTATGAGCGCACAGCAATATTGCTTCTGTGAAAATTAAGAAAGGGATCAGCAGAATAAGAAACATTGTGAATTGCCGGGCATCCAATCGTCCTGCTATTACTCCCACCCAACCGGCAAGCAAAACGAATGTGCCGATACTTCTTGCAATCATTGAAGAAAAGATAAATTGCATCATAATACCACCCACCTCACCAGAAGCACAATGCCAAAGATTATAGACAACACTGAATTCCAAATAGCGCTTTTGCTTGGTATGCTGCAAAAACGCAGTGTTAAAGGGATTGGCCAGAATATCCTAACCCCTGCTGGATTAAGCATGTCCAGCAGTAGATGTGATATGTATCCCGCAGCAAAGGCCGCAGTAGATGTGATATGTATCCCGCAGCAAAGGCCAGTGCAATCTCTGTGTTGAAGACAGACAACAGAGGAGCAGAAAACAGGATCAACCCCATAAGAGAATGAGTCCAACCACGGTGGCCCCCAGCTATAAGCGAAAAGAAAGGTATTTTCCTGCCTACTGCAGAAGTTGGCGTATCTATATCGGGGAACAAGGATCCTATAACCGAAACAAATATTCCAGACGGGCTTCCGAGCATTGAAACACCTGCTACTGCTCCGGCCAGCATGTGTGTCCCACCCCGCATCTTATACCTGCTCTCCTTCTGTTGTAGTATTGATGGTAGTTGTTCCCAATAGCCTGTCAATTATCTTTTCTTCTTCTTTCTCATACAGTTTCCTTATCTGCCGCGGTATGGTGAAAAGGTCAGCAAGCAGCAAAACTCCCAGGATTCCGTAGAAGAGAAAACCTATCCCAATGGCTGTGGTTGCTGCGCCTAGCATAAACAAGACCAGGTAAATGATTCCCATCATCGTATTTCTCAGGTAGAATTTGTGTGCACCTAAAGAACCAAGAAAAAACCATAGCAGATAAGCAACGGTGGTACTTTTCTTGTGTTTCTCCATCTCACTGTTTAAGATGCCCAACTGCTGGGCGGTTAACTGTTGTTTTTTCTCGATAGACATGGGCAAAAACCTCCTTACAAAAGATTTTTTATTCCAAAACACAGGGAGCTATATATCCCCTGTATTTTTGAGCAGCTCTTTGACTATGTGGTCCCACGCTGCAGCGTCCAGCGACCTGTTTTTCTGTACAGCTTCCCGCAGACGTATGCAAGCGTTATACAGACACCATTTTTCAGTACTGGTTGCGCTGTCGCGCAATTTTCTCAACTCAGCTGTGCTCATTGCAAGAAGATCCTTATTTTTCAAGCTCATCCCCCCTGTTTGTTCTATCGTGGATTAACAAGAGTCAGGGGGTTAATAAATTTTCCGTTCCTGTAATCACCTATGCTTATGCCAAAATGAAGGTGCGAGCCGGTTGATTTGCCCGTACTACCCACTTCCGCTATTATTTGCCCCTGCGAAACCTGCTGTCCGGTCCGCACTAAAAGCCTGGAATTGTGCGCATAAAGAAACTGATACCTGCCCGATTCTATCACCACAAGGTTTCCGTAGCCACCCGCCCAGCCCGAAAACACCACCGTACCGGACGTGGCCGACAAAACCAGTGTGCCGACCTCTGCAGGAATATCTATTCCGTTGTGGAAGGCCTGTGTGCCGTATACCGGATCGATACGAGCACCGAAGTGTGAAGATATATATGTCTTACCCGGCAGCGGCCACATCATGTACATGCCGGTATTGCCGCTTAAGCGATACATATCAGCTGCTGCCCACACCTTTGATGCATATTTTGCTTTACCTTCCTCCACCTTGTCATTGGTATAACCGCCGTAGTTTATAATCCCCAGCAGTGTCTGCTGTTTCCACATATCGCTGTTCCAGTCAACCGCTGCAGGGTTTATATACCGCAATATGTGCCTGTGCAGCAGGTACGTACCGGCTATCACCTGTGCACGGGGGTTGTCCCTGTCGGCAGTCCGGCTAAAGCCCAGCAGTTCAAATAAGCCGCCGTTTATATGTGACGGCATGATCTGCATAAGACCGTATGCTCCAGAGTTAATGTTCCTTGCCAGCGGGTTAAACCCTGACTCTATCTGTATTATCCCGGCTATAAGCCATTCGGGTATATTGAACCGCTGTGATGCTTCCTGGATAGCCGGTATAATCTCCGGCGGAATACCGGTGTAATTCACGTTCCAACTGGTTGACCCGCCCAGCAGCCAGGCCATGCGTTCTTCCTGGAACTGATAGCCGTTCGCACACTCCAAAACTGCCTGGACCGCTATATCCATATCTCCTTCTGCTATCCTGAGTTCCTCCTTCAGGAATTTCTTCAAGCGTTCATAAGGCTCGCCAACCAGCTTTGTTTCGTACGGCTGCATATATGTTATCCGCACATCCCCGGTAGTCTCTGTCACCTTCTTGTACGTGTATTCATATTTACCCAACAAGGTATCTGCCGATATCAGCAATGTCTCGGGTGTGTGGCTTGTTACAACCCATTTTTTTCTCACCGTCCCATCTTCATTGAGAACAGGCTTGCCTGTTTCCGGGTCAGTCTCAGTTATCAGGTTTTCAATTATGCGTTCGTGGACTGTGTATTTAAACGATGGTTTTAATTTGTTTGCCATTTTGTCTATTTCTTCCTTTGTTAGGTCTAGTGTTGACGCGGTATTTTTAAAGGCCACCAAAGCCCAGACCTGGCCTTCGGTCAATTCCAGCATTATATCGCGCCCGTATGAATCATATTGACTGCGGTTGTTTGCTTTCTCCACCGCTTCTTTTATGTAAACCTCAAGAGTTTCTCCATCTTCTGCTTTTACCGTGCCCGGTTCGGCTGTAAGCTGCGCAAAAAACACGGTGCTTACCGCAAGCACGAGCACGAACACAACGGCAAATGCAATTATAAAAGGGATATAGGGTTTTAACAGCCCGAAGAGTATGCGTCCAGCAAAGCGCCCGGCCTTTGCCAGAAACGCTTTTCCAGCGCTTATCATCTGCTCGGAGTGGTGTGCTGCATTATCCTGCATTTACAATTCACCTCAAAAAAAGAGGGGGACGAAATTCCCCCTCCCTTAATTACCCAGCACAATTGCTGCATAAACCTTTCCCTGATTGATGTATATAGCAAGTCCGAAAGAAGATGGGGCATTGCTCTTGTTTTTATCAAGCAAAGCTGTTATCTGTCCCTGGAAATACTGTGTACAGGCTTTTTTTACCCAATCCATGAGAACATCCGGTTCGAGGGTATACGGATATACCATACCTCCCAGGTGTGAGCTAACGTATTTTTTGCTGTCAACAGTTCTGAGATCCTTTCCCTCTGCAAAGGCTTTACAGTATTCCATAGCCAGATTGCTTAACGCTGGTGTCTGTGTTAAGGTGGGAACAGAATTTGCTGAACACCAGCTTGCAATGGTATTCTTTATTGTTCTTTCGATAAGCTGCGGCATTTCGTTGTGAGTCTCCTTGCCCGCTTCTTCAATATACATGATAGCTACAATGTCTTTTTGTTCTTTTGCTTCCGTCTTCCCGTTTTGTGTTACCAGCGTTTCTACGCGAATCACACTCACACCTGCACGGGTAACTTGAGTGCTGTATATGAGAGGATACAGGGCTCCGCTTATTGTTGTGCTGCCAGGAAAAGCCGTGGATATGCGATACATCTTCATCAGATCAAGAATTTGTGATCTTAGGCTTTTTGTACTATCAAGAGATGCAGTTATGATTTCATCATAATATGAAGGTGTATCTGCGCTTTCGCTTTCTACAAGCTCTCTAATACGATCGGCTGCCTTTTGTGCTGCTGTTCCATCCCATATCAGTACTCTCGCACCGACTTCTTGCCTTATCTTATTCATTTCGGCAAACACTTGCTGTGCAATATCGTTCCTTGGAGTATATCTATGAGAATATACCGGGTTGGTCTCGCTGGTCTCCGGCCAATCATCACTTGTCGACTCCTGCGTTACAGTCTGCTGTGCTGTAGTCTGCTGCGTTGTCATTTGCTGCTGCAAAGCTGTATTTGCTTTGCTGGTCTGCTGTGTTGTGGTATTCTTTGATGTAGTCTGCTGCGTTGCGGCATTCTGTAATGCAGTTTGCTGCGTTGTGGTCTTCTGAGATGTGGTCTGTGGTGATACAGTCTCCTGCGTTGTAGTCTTCAGAGATGTAGTCTGTTGTGATGCAGTCTCCTGCGTTGTAGTCTTCTGTGGTGTGGTCTGTTGCGAGACAGTCTCCTGCCTTGCAGTTTGCTGTGGTGCGGTCTGTTGTGATGTAGTTTGCTTGCTGGTAGTTTGAGTCTCCTCCTGCTCTTTGCTTTGCTGGTTCTCTGTCCTTGCAGGAGCCTGCACGTCTTTGGCTCCCTCTTGCTCGAAATTTTCTGCAACATCGCTTGTTTGGGCCGCTTCCCGGTCTTTTGTGTTGTCATTTATATTATCGACGCTGGTTTTCGTGCAAGCAGCGAGAAAAATGGACATACACAAAACGATGCTTAATAAAAGAACAGCAAAACACTTTTTTCTCATCGCAACATTCTCCTTTCTTTTTTGTTTTTTGCCGGTTTTTGTTATTTTTAATAGTACCTCATGCCGTCCAGAGGGTCAACTCCGTACTGCTGCACGGCACTTATACCCGACTGCACGCCGCCAAAGGCTGTGCGCCCAGTTGCCATTACCGTGCGCCATGCGGTTCTGGCGGCGGCCTTTTTGCCTCTATCGCGAACCCCCAGCGATTCCCTGTATGCGCGGCCTATCCCTTTTACACCCTCGCCGCGCTTTATGGAAGTTTTAATCGCTGCACCGGCCAGCGCAACCGGTGTACTCACTGCGCGGACGGCAGTCCCTGCTGCATAGCCCGCCGCCTGTGCAAACTTTTGCCCGGCCTCACCAAAAGGCAGCATGGCCACTGTTGTGCCGCCCTGCACGACAAACTGCGCTGCATTGGACAGCACCTGCGCCACACCCAGCCCGGTTATGGCATTTGCGCGTGCGTCATTGATTGAACCGCCGCCTCGTGGGATATAGACGCCGGAAGTCGGACTTTCGGCTTTGCCGGTTGAGTCTGCTGCGAAAGACATTGCGGATGCTGTGGCAGCACTCCCTCCGCCTGCTAGTCCCTCGCCCAATGCTCCCATGCCAGCCGCTGCAGAGCCGCCACCTCCGCCACTTCCGCCATCACCACTTCTTGAGAGCAGCTTTGCCGCGGCTGTGCGTGCCGTGCTCAATCCCCCGAACTGTGCAGCAATCGTTTTGCCCAGCATGGGCAGTGCTGCTATTGCGCCAAATGCCCCGGCAATTTTGAAAGAGCTGCTTGCCTCATCAAGCCCCGAAAGCCGTGTCCACAGGTTTTGCACCGAGTTGCGTATCATCTCCGCTACTGACACGATGACCAGCACGCTTATTATGGAACCGCCCACACCCATATAAGGCACGAAAACGAGAAATACCATGAAGACAAAGGCATAGGCAAACTGCATGAAGATATTGCTGATTATCTCACCCAGCCACACGCCTGCAGCATTAACGCTTTTCTCCATCGCCCACAACACTGCAACAAAGGGCGTGAAAATATAGAGCACGGTTATGGTGAACATGCGCATAAAAAACATGATATTTATGCGCAGTTCCACACCTGCCAGCAGCAGGATCACAAACCCCGTCAGGACAGGGCTGCCGGTCTTTATATTATCCAGCATACTGGGCGATAAGCCTATCGCCTGGTCTATTGAACTGTTGCCCAGCAACGCGCTTATCGAATCAACCAGATAGTTGTTGAGCTTTATAAGCGTACTCACAAATGCCGGAGCAAAAAGGATGATTATGCTTGAGAACACCAGGCGCAGGAGCGCTTCCATGGCGTCTTCCCGTGCACGCGGGTTTTTGGCTGCCTTAAAAAACCGAAAGGCGGTTATTATGACCGCCACAAACACCAGCGGGAGGGTGATGGACCGCATCCTGTTAAACCACAGGCGCATGGTGTGGTACCATTCACCTTCCAGTAGTATGTCCGTCCCTCCCGTTCCTTTGTTGAATATGAGCGTGTCCAGGGATTTAAACCCGAGCACTTTGTAGCTGAAGTTCTTTATGCCTGTTGCTATTGCTGCCAGCGTCTTGCCGATTATTTTCTCAAATATGCTGCCGTTTTCACTCTCGATTGCTGCACTGGTTGCCTCTTTGAGCTCGTCAATGCTGAACTCCTCTGCAGCATAGACACGCACTGCAGGCAGCAACAGTGTTGTAAACAGCAGCAATACCATCAACAGGCTGGTGAGTTTTGCTCCTATCATCTTCTCCTTCTCCCTCTGTTTTTTGTGCCCTGTGTCGCCGTGCTGTGAAACCCAATCGGGATCTTATACCCATAACTGAGGCTGTAATTGAAGTCTGGATCTCTGTTGTTCGGGATGAAACCGGGTGTGATTGCGGTAGTACACTTCTCTCTCTTTCTTTGCCTTGTAAGCTTTATTATCTCTGGCAGATGAATGATTTCAAGGACTATCCAGGCGCACAAAATATAAATTATAAACCCCTCTTTCACTGAGACTTCTCCCAGAAACAGGAACCAGCCCTTGTCTTTCTGCAGTGTATCCAGCACAATCTGTGTGAGGGGACCACCAATTACTGATGACATAACAGCAAGGCCCATTCGTGGTATAAGTGCACAAACGAATACAATAAGCAAATAGCCACTGATAATATAGAGGATGCGTACCGGTTCGTCGCACAACCACTCAATTGCCTTCATAGCAGCCAGAAACCAGATCATACTCGTTTCCCCCCCTTTGCATTTTTTATTTTATAAGCCTCTGGAGCTGCTCAAATGTTGATTTAAACAGCCCCAGAATAAAAGATTCCACCGCCGTGAGCAGTGCAGCAATGTTCCTCACAAGAATGAAAATGCCGGTGAACAGCCCCGAGACCCAGTATAAAAGCCTGAACAGTATGCCCGGGTTTGACATCATAAGCAGCATCACCGCAACACCTGCACAAACAAGAAAAAACGTGCCGGGATTGTGGCGGATAAACGCTGTCATGCACTCTGAAAACCATCGCATAAGCTACGTTTTGATGTATTCCCATTCGTACGGTATGGGTTCCACCCTTATCCCGGTCACGTTGCGGTTTAGAGAGAGTATTGCCTCTCCTGGCTGGAAGGTTGAAAGGAGGTCTCTTGCTCCCCCTGCAAGGTGGAAGTATTCCACGACCTGGTCGACCACCGCAGGGTTCTGGCGCATCAGGATTGATGTGTCAGCGGAGTTTATCACCGCCCTGCCCTGTTCGCTGCTCAAAAATTCGTCTATAAACTGGCTGCCTATGAGCAGGCAGGCCCTGTGCTTTCTGCCACGCCGCGCTAGAGTCTCAAGGAACTCCGCCGATTCTTTGTATTTGATAAACGTCCACGCTTCATCAACAGCCACTATTTTCTTTTTATCCCTGTTCTTTTGCACGAATTTTTGCCATATCCACGTGAGCAGCACAAAGCTGCTGTACAGTTTCGTGAATTCATCGGTTATCATCGACAGGTCAAAGCATATGACCTGTGATTTTGGATCCACGCTGTTTTCGCAGTCGAAAAACCCCATTGAGCCGCCCCTCAAGAAGGGTTTTAAGACTTCTGCCAGCTCCGCAGAGTTTGGTTTGCTGGCGAGTGCCCGCTGCAGGTCCGACAGCGTCGGCATGGACTTCTTCACACCGCTTATGGCGTATGAGCCATCATCCAGCCGTATACCGCCTGATGTGTATAGATTCTCCACGCGGGTGTCTATTCCTCTTTCCGCGTATATCTCCGGCACTGCCTGTTCTATTGCCACGATCTCCCGCGCGGTGAGTGGCCTGCCCATGAAGTTTTGTGCGATAGTACCTAGCAGAGCACGCATCTCTGCTACTTTGTCCATTATCGGGACATACTGCCTGTTACCTGCCTCGTCCATATCAGGTTCTATGTCCAGCGGGTTTATGCCAGCCGGTCTGCCCTGGCGGATGGTTATGTACTGGCCGCCCAGCAGCTCCGTCACCATCCTCTTGTATTCGCCTTCCCTGTCCAGGATGGCCACGTATGTGCCGCGCAGTACGCTCTTGTTGAGTATGGTCTTTATGCAGACTGACTTCCCTGCACCGGGTATTCCGAACACCGTTATGTGCTGGTTGTTGAGCCACGGTGGACCGATGAACGAGTCCAGGAACACCGGTGCACCGGTGAACAAATTCCTGCCCAGGTATATCCCGGACGGATGTGAGAGGTCCGGGTTTGCTATCGGAAAGAAGGAGATAAGTCCACCAGTTGTTACATTGCGCCTGAAACCCCGCGGCGGCTGTGCATTGATCGGCAATACTGCCTTCAGCGCTTCCACCTGCCTGAAGGACAGGCAGCGCATGTGCGTTGCCTTGCGTGCCAGTATATCGCTTATATCTGCCGAACGAACTTCTACCTCTTCAGGCGTTTTGCCGTATACGGCAATGAGCACAGTTACGTAAAACATTTTGTCCCTGTTTGTCTGTATTGCTGTGCGTTCGGCTTCCAGGTCCTCCAGCATTTCCTTAAGCTGCGGGAGCTGGAGTATATTTCCCCTCTTTTCCTGCAGGGTATACATTGCTTCGGTCTTGACCACCTGTTCGTTTAGTTTTTTTATCACCACGCTGTCGGGAATTACCTCCACCAGCACCGATATGTCTATCTCGCCCGCGCTGAACAGGTCGTCCAGCCAGCCGACGTACACGTCCCGGGGGTATACCGAAAGTGCGTATATACGTGCATAGCGGGAAGGCCCTAAATAGAGCATGTCTTTTGTTTCTTCCAGCGCATCCGGTAAGAAAAGGTCTTTTACGGTTACAGCGCCTCTTTTGAAATCAAACTCGTCAACGGCAGATCCGGTTGCAGCCTGACTCTTTTTGTGTGCCAGTCTGTTCAGCCACTCCATGCCTTTGCACCCTCTCCTGCGTAGTGTGCTCCGGCAACGTACAGGTCAAAGGCCCCGGCAGCAGCCGCTGCGGAAGGTTTCGCCGTTGAGCCGCGGTTCAATCTGGAATACACCAAATCCAGTATTTCGCTGGACCCCAGCCTGTATGCCGGCACCTTTGCACGGGTCAGACTGGAGATGATGATGTTGCAGTAACGGTTAAGCTCCTGGTATGCCTTTTCAGGGTTACCGTCGTATGACACGATGATGTAGTTCCGGCGCACCGTGCCGCGCGACTTTGCTATGCCGTCCAGGAAGTTCAGCGCTTCCTCCTGCAGCCTGGCCAGCTTGGGGTTGTCAGACACACTGTTTGATTCTATCTCCTGTTTTGCTGCTTCCACGTCTATGTATTCGGATGTGGCATACAGCTGCACGTCAAACGAAAGGCTCAAGGCTGTCTGGATGAGGGCGTTTTCCACCGCCTCCTGCTCCGCTTCCGACATCATCCTGAAGTCTATCGCTCCCACTCTTATTACTGCCGAACAGCGTCCGTCCCTTAAAAAAACAACACTATCCCGGATTTCTTCTATGTTCCATATATCACTAAAGGATTTTTGTTTGCCAGCTGACTTTTCTTCAGTCTGTTCGCCCCGACCGGACTTACCGTATTTCTTATTGACTTTATCCTGCTGGCTGTAGTACCATACACCGCCAAGTACGGCAGCGCTTAAAATCAGACTTAACATGATCCACAACATTGCTTATCTATCCTCTCCGTACGTATATCTTCTTTGCCGAGTATAATACTTTAGCACCGTGACTGCATATGCATCAAAATACATGCCATCTATCTTTAAAAAAGCAAAAGAAATCATTACTCCAGCAAAGACCATAAACATGATGAGGTTTATAACAAACGGAAAAGGGAACCAGAAAGCTCTGATTCCCAGCATACATAGAAAAAGATACATCGCCTGACGTAAAGAGATGTATCCACCAAATATCTTTTCTTCTTCCTCTACCACAAAAGGGATTTTAAAGTACCGCATAGTATCAACCTTGCCCCAGACCAATGATAATATTTGTTATGAGCATTGCACTGCCCAAGATAATTGCACCCGCTGCCAGCCAGGGCAGGCTCGCTATCGTCTCGCTGCGGCGACTGGGATTGTTGTGCTGTATCATCAACTTTAGAGCTATCAGCACCACGCCGCCGAAGACGAATATGAAGCCCAGCGGCCCGCTCACCTGCTGGATTGCGTCTATCACGCGGTTTTTTACCTGCTCCATCTCACCGGCAGCATATACGGGGATTGATACGAACAAAGCGGACAACCCTGGAAAAAATGCTTTTTTTATTTTTCTTGCCATGTTACGCATTTTTCTCCTCTCCTTTACCTTCTTATTTTCGGTTTAAACAGCTTTTTTGAATCAGGTTAATATAAAACTATTACCCGTGAGAAAAAACAAAAATAAAGGCTATTTTGTCCGTCTGAGACGTATTTGTGTGCAGGTATCAACTTTTCCCTTGATACACCTTACTTGAAAATCAACTGCAGGCTAGACAGTAATGATAAAATTGTGGGAGCTGCGTAGTAAAGAACAAGCCCAAGTATCGTTGCTCCTATACCACTTGCTCCTGCCTTTTTGATGGAGGAAGACTGCGTGAAGCTGCCGACTATAAACATGATTATTGAGACCAGCAGCGATAATGTTGCGATAGGAATTATGACGCCTGATACGGAGTTTATGAGCATCACAACCGCATCGGCGACCTTTTGCGCAAACTCCCCTGCGCTGATAGGCTTTGGATTTGTGGCTATGTCTGCCAGCACCATTTTATCACCCCCTTTCCTTATGGCGTTTTGGGTCCGTGGTTGCAAGGAGGCGTTTTTGTGGGCCTACAAAAAAAATCAGGCGCAAAAAGCGCGCCTGATACAGTAGCTCTGTCTGCGATACCATCTGGCGTACTGACTGTCGCCGTAACAGGTAACCACAACGGCTTTATCGCTTCCCTCTTTTGCTGCCAGGACTTCTATGCCCTGGTATTTGAACACATACTGCGGGTTACCCTTGTGCCCTGTTTTTGTATGTACAACCTTGCCGTACAAAACGGCAGCGGTCAAAAACTCTGCTATTTCCTCATCGGTTGAGCAGTCTTCCACTCTTTGGCGGTAACGCATTACTGCATGAGGCGTCACAATAATGGTTTCAAAAGAAGGGGTGGGAGGGGTAAATGGCATATTGTATCTCTCCTTTCTGCTGCAGTTTGTTCTACAAAAGAATTGCATATAGTCTGCCAAAAAACGAAAAAGGCGAAACCCTTGAGATTTCGCCTTTGGATCGATTTTCGTCCCCAATTTGTTCTACAAAATTTATGTCTTTTGGGCATAATACGGCTATATATATTATATAGCCCCAAAATCTTGCTTTGTTTACGTTTACATGATACTACACATAGACATGATTTGTCAATACCTTTTTGCGAGAGCGGATAAGGAAACAGAAGACCCGTTTAGTCTTGCGGGTCTTCTATTTTCCGGGCAGGATCGGTTTCTCTGCTTTTTTGGTCGTGCTCATCAGAAAACTTGGTAACATAGTGATAGTATTCCAAGAACGCCCGCAGAGGCAACCTTTTGGGCAGATCTGCGGGCCTTTTTGCTGAAAACGAGTAGACCAGACATTGTTTCTTATCATCTAACTTGTAGGCTGAAAGGTTTAGCAGGACTGCCTGAACTGTGTTGAGCTTCCTGCTCCGCGACATGGACAGCGTATCCTGCTGGTGTGTTCTCCGCATAAGATATTCCAGGCTTTGTTCCCTTATTCTCTGTAATTCCCTGTATCTGTGTTCCCGTTTTAATACCCTGATAATTTCTGTTAACTCAATGTTTAAAAGTTTTGCTATTTCAATTTCTGTGTATGGGCCGATTTCATCCCAAAGACATTTGTTTGTCCAGAACAAGTCGCATATGAAATTTGCCTCTTCTTTTGTTACTTTCGGTCTCCCGCGGTGTCTGTATACGGCTTCGATTTGCTGCCGTTTCCGCTTTTGAGCATTCTGTTTACGAGTTTCTCTTATAACTTCTCCAAAATCAGGACACGATGTTTTTAGAATTTTGCGAATTGTTTTGCGATCCATGTTAAATTCTTTTGCCAGCTTGCTTATGTTGGTCTCACCTGCCAGGAAGCTCTGGCAGACCTCCTGTTTGATGGAATCAGGAATTCTCTTGCCCATACCAAAACGCCTCCCTTAACTAAAATTTGTAAATAAAAAAGAGAAAGATACGAACATATGTTCGCATCTTTCTCTTTTTTACCATTTTGGAAAAGCCGGTGTCATGAGACCGGAATACCAACTTTAAACAAAGCTGGCTTTAAGCGAATGGCGTCTTGGGACTTAAGCCCCAAAAATTCTGGCCAGCAACGACGGTTTTGTGCCGGTAACCTCTATTGTTGCCCCTGACAGCAGGGCATCGTCTATGCCCTTGCCAGCGGCAGGATCCCAGGAAGCCCTGGCAGTCTTTATACCTGCCTTTTTTAGCTCCTGCTCCATTTTATCCAGTGCGGCTTTGACCTGGGGATTGGTTAAAATGTCCATGTCGATGGCCAGCACCACTCTCCGGGCCTTTATGTCCCGGAGCGCCGAAACAAGATATTTAATGCTGGTTACTCCGGGGATGGCTACAAAGGTATGGCCGGACAGGTATGCGGCTATATCCGCCTTAAGAGGTCCTTCGGTAAGCCAGACTTCTTTGGTCTGTCCCCGTGCTATGTGCACCCAGGATTCGGCAGGTGTACCGTTTTCCTGGTCTCTTGACGAGAACCAGCGGTACTTGCCGCCGTTCCCCGGCTCGTCCAGCCGCACCTGAAGGCCCTGTATTCTCCCCCTGCCGTCCCGCACTGGGATCAGGTATCCCGGCACATCATAACAAGTCCACCTTCCGTCCTTTTTATAAAACCCTGGCACTCCTTCCAGGGTGTGTCCCGCTTCAATCAACTTTTTGCAGATGTTGTAGCACTTTTCTCCTTGTGGTACAGATTTGTAACCCTTCTCCTTGATTTGTTTAACTGTCAGCCCACGTCTTTTTAAATCGCTCATGTGCTGAAGTTCTAGCTCTAGCATATCTAGGAAGGCGCTGTAAGTCCTGTGCCGGGTCTCTATATCCGCAATCTCACATGTTTTCATCTTCACGACCTCCATCCTTGAGGGGGGTTCGTCTTCCATACCCAGCAATTCTCTGTATGCACGCTTTGTATCGATCCCCTTCATGCGTGCATACAGGCCAATTGCATAGCCGCCTTCCCCACAACGGACGCAGTAGTATTTGTTTTCGCGTATGTTTAAGTACAAATGTCCGTGTCGGGGGTTTTGGCTGTCCCCGCAGAAAGGACACCTGGCGAGCCATTCCGTGCCCGACCTGCGCAGGATTTGCAGGTCGAGCTTGGCGGCTACATTGAGTATGGATAGACGGCTGGCATTGTGCAGCATATTAGAACCCCCTCCCTATCCGGTAACTAATTATGTTTCTGTGTATAATATGGTTGTACGGCCACTCCGGCACAAGGACTTTACTACCCAGCTTCAAAATGCGCCTTATCTCCTGCGGAGAATCTTCTACATACACATCTGCCTCAACGAGGGTCTTGCTGTGCACGTAGAAGACTTCTCCTTCTAGCCTGTGAGCTGTCAGCCATTCCGCCGTGATTTTGTTAAGCTCCGGACTTCTGGCAGTTGCAAATACCACTTCAGCTCCGGCGTCCCTGAGCAGGTTTATTACTGCAATGGTTTCGGGAATCGGTTGAGCTTCCTGCAGCAGTTTGATGCCAGTATGTGTCTCCCAGAAACCTGCAGGAAGTTTAGCCGGGTATTTTTTGATGCTGTACCCTAGTTTTTTAAGCAAGGAGTTTATATCCGCCAGCGTGTTGTCTATGTCAACACACACGACCCGCCCTGTTGCTTTTGAGAGGAGGTCTAGAAACAGATTGAAATTTTTCAGTTCCAACGCAGTTTTTGCTACCATATTCTTCCTCCTTTCGCTTTTGCCCAAAACGCAAAAAAGGGGCAGAAAGCATATTTTTGCTCTCTGCCCCTTTTGAAACAATTCCGCCTTTTGTTTTACAGATCCGCCTCTTTGACAGTTTGTACAAACTCCATGTCCCTAGTCTCCTTAAGGATTTTATATAATTCGTTCGGTACATATGTTTTTAGAAATTTCAAGTCCCTGCTCGGTTCTTCGTCTGGCCAGACTTTTATTATTCGTGTAACGTAAAGGTCTGGAAGGGTATATCCCTTTACCCAGCTATATCTTTCTTCTACATCTTTTGGGTCGTCTCCGGCTCGGACAAACTTGAATGCCACATATCTCTTTTCAAGCTCGTCCAATGCCTGGTAAAAAGCTCGTTCTTTTTCTCCTTCTTTTTCTCTATCCCATTCGATCTCATCCCAACCCAGGAGGATATAATTGCCGTCTGCATGGTATTCCGCTACATCCGCCTTATCAAGGAATTCTTTCAACCCGTCTATAATAATCCCTGTTGCGGTTCCTTCCTCCGCCATATCCACCAGAAGTGAGTATCCCCTAGGCGTGGTAACAAGACGAATGTCAGAATAATACATATACACCTCTCCTTTCTTTTTTGAAAATAAAAAAGGGCAGTATAACCGCATTTTTGTACGGCAATACTGCCCTTTTGAGCAAAACTCCGCCTTTTTGTTTAGAACGGCAGGTCTTCATCGATTTCCCAGGGCACTTCTATATCGTTTTCAGCAGTTATCTCCATGAATCCTTCAGGAGTAGTCTGTTCTGTCTGTTGTGGTTGTTTTTGCGGTTGTTGCCTGGTCCCCTGCGCAGACGGCTGTGCCAGGAGCTCCAGCCCCTCTGCTATGACCTCAGTGATATAGTGAGTGTTGCCGTCCTGTCCTTCCCATGACCGGTTTTGCAGCCGTCCCACAACCGCAACTTGCCGCCCCTTGTTGCAGTAGTCCCTCACTATTTCCGCAAGCCTCCCCCACGCCACAACGGGGAAGTAGTCCACATCCGGTCCTCCTTCCTGTTTTCGTACCCGCCTGACGGCTATCCGGAAGTTCGCAACCGGTGTGGTGTTCTGTGTGTACCGCACCTCGGGATCCGCCGCCAAACGACCAATCAGAAAGACTTTGTTCATATCCACCTCTCCCTTCCCGTTTTGTTAAAATAGAAAAGGGCGGTACAACTGTGTTTTTATGGCCGTACCGCCCTTTTGATTACAAGTCCGCCTTCTATTTCTTCCTTTCCTCAAAAAATTCGTCCACAACCTGTTTAGCAAACTCTGCTATTGCCAGCCGGTCCTCATCTCCACCATAGATCAGTTCTACTTTGTTTATCTTGCATAACCGATCTACAATATGCACACTCGAAATAAGTGCGTTATGTGCAATTCTCCTTGATTTGTCGAGCTGTTGAACGTACTCGCGGTATTCGGACGGATCGCTAATCTTGAATCGTGCAACATTTATCGCGTTTTCCATACTAACAACTGTATCAACATAGTGAGAACAACTATCCACCATATTCTTAACCAGGGACAGTTGGTCCGGATCGTCCTTAACCGCTTCTAATAGCGCATTTATTCGCTCTTTTATCTTCCCCATGTCTCTTATTCTCCTTTCTTTTTTGCTATTATTTCTTAAAAACAATAAAAGGCAGTGAAAATATATACTCCCACTGCCTTTTAGCTCGCCTTCCTCATTTAAATTTTGCCGGGTTTATTCCGGCTGTTTCTGCGATATCCCTGCCTACAGCATGATACCGCTTGCTACCAACCCCCGTACGGAGGAAAATGCATTGGCTTGCATTTTTACGGTAGCCCGGCCCTTCTTCGGCCCGTCCATTGTTTATCTATCTGTATTGTAACAAATTATCTGGTTTTTGGCAACAAAAAAATGAGGGGTTGCAAGTTACCCCTCTCATCCTACACAACATTTTGAACATTTTGTTTCTTGAAAACAGTGCTGCTCTCTTTCCAATTAACAGCTTCTATCGCAGACAAAATTTCGTGCGTTGCTTTCTGTATTCTGTCTGCTGATTCCCTCAGCAGTTTTACCGCGTCCTTACCGCCCCAGCTTGCCAGATACCCAAAGGTGTACTCCGAAGTATCTAGCCCCAGGACATGACATACTGAAAAAGCGACTGATTCGGCTTCTAATTCTATTTGCCGTCTCTCAAATTTTGCTGCGAAGTCGCCATGTAGTATTCCGTGTGCCCATTCGTGGATAAGGGTTTTGGTCTTTTGTGCAGTCGGCAGACTGGTAAGGATCTGCACAACCCCTCCGACAAATCTGCCGTTTGCCCCATTTAGGCTGTCCTTTTCTTCCACCCTGAAAGGACATATCTGCTTCAGCAGTGAATACAGCTCCGTTTCCCCCTGAAGAATTTTAGCTATCTCTACCTGTGGGAGGGGCTTCCCCTCCGTCTGACTGATGTCAAAAACGTGTACTATCCTGAAACCGGATAGCACTTTTATTTCCTCTTCTCCTCCGTCTTCTGTTTCTATTTTTTTCTTCCTGAAACATGGCGCCAATATTGTTATACCCTTTTCCCCTTTTTTAACGTATCTGCCTAGTTCGTTCCAGGTCTTAATCCCTGCAACGTACGTCGCTCCCGGGAACTGTGCTCTGATGAGGATGCAGTTCCCCCAGGAGTAGTTATGGAATCTTGCCTGAAACTTCAGGTGTTCTATCCACCGTTCCGAATTCAGAAGGGCGGTTACACCTTCCTCTATTTTGTGCAATGCGTCTTTTACTTTCGGATTTTGATACATTTATCATCTCTCCTTTCTTTTTTGGGTTTTAAAAAACAAAAAGGCAGTATGCTCTACTTTTGAAACGGCATACTGCCTTTGATTGATACCCTATTCACCTTTGTTTTTTGGATTCTAACTACATTTTTGGCTTTTGAAATAAAAATAGTCGTCTATACATTCGTCAATTTCTTCTTTCCACGGAAAATTCAATCTTTTTTTCACAAAACGAATAATCTCATATATTTCTTCTGGTGGCAGTTTATCAAGAATATTTCTTGCCTCCAGCACATCGATAATATCTTCCCCTGTTAACCTATATACTTCCTCCTTCCTCTTTTGATCAATACGGAGCATACCCAAAGAAAAGGTAGTGACCCAAACACTCATCTACATTTTCTAGTTCATAGACAAAAAGCGTATCTGATGGCGCTACAACTTCTTTTTTTATTTCAACTTTTTCCAGATATTTTACTGCATAGTCTTTTGCTGCCTCTTCTGCTTCTTCCAGCGTATGGTACATACCAAAACACACTCCGGTTGAGCAGCCCCTGATAGAATAAACCACAATGGCACGCGCTAGATTATCATATCTCTCATTTCCTACTTTTTTCTTGGTTATCTTGATTCCAGTTACTTGTGCTTCTTTTAGAACAAAGCATCCAGCTGGTCCCCATTTGTCTGCTATACGAGGATCTTCTTCCGCAATTTTTTGTGCATATGCTTCAGGATCCGCTCCTTCTGGCAGCGGGAAAATAATAAAGCTGTTCTTTTCTACAATCGTCCCGCTATACCCCGCATAGCCAACCTGGTAGCCATACTCCCGTCGAACCTTGTCGAAAGCCAATTCCGGGGAGGCGCCCCAGGCCTCAACCACAAAAAATTCAGCGCCCATAATTTAACTCCTCCTTTCGTTTTTTGAGAAAATAAAAAAGGCGGTATGCCAACTTTGCATGGCAATACTGCCTTTGGTTACGAATTCGCCTTTCTGTTTGCCGGTATTCCGGCTATTTTTGCAGCACTCCTGCCCTGCGGCATGGTACCGCTTGCTGCTAACCCGTTAAGGAAAATTTTGTTATTCCCTCTTCCTATCTATTTTCTGTTTCTGCCTTTCCTTGATCGTATTGCCTTTGGATAGTATTTAACTCTCATTTCGCCTTTAGCAGTTAATTCTTTAACTGTTAGTTGCAAAATAAAATTCCCCAGAATTGCAACGAAAAATTTCCAGCTTTTTTGCCAAGCAGGATAAGGTTTTAGTAATTGTATTTGAAAATCATGTCAAGGACAAAGCCCGTAAGGGTGAGCGTTAGCGAATCCTTGACATGATTGAAAAATACAATTATAATGCTGTAAACTGCTGGCAAATTTTCCAGCACCCATTTTGCAAAAGTGGGGAATTTTCATTTGCAAAAAACAGGTGGTAATAAGTGCATGAGTTTAAAGGACATTTATCACAGGTCAAAGAATCAGATAAATTACCAGAAGATGCTCATGAATGCATGGACATTGACACACTCATACGTAATGCAAAGCGAGAGTATAAGCGAGCCTGGCGTGAGAAGAATCGTGAACATTTGAGACAGTATTATCGAGAGTACAGAAAGCGTAACAAAGAGAAAATAGCTGAACAGAACAAAAAGTGCTGGTTGAGAAAAGCATTGACTACGAATACTGAAGAAGATAAAGAATAAATCAACATTTTAAAAGTTTCTTGTTTTAACCTGATTTTGAGATGATTTAAAGAAAATTAATTTTATACTTTAAAATTTTTGTTAATTTCTTAATCATAAAACAAAGTATATCTTTACGACAAAGTTTAGTATACTGCCAAAGTAAAAAAAAATGGTAAAATTTGAGTTGAGAGGGTTTCAGCTTCATTTGACTAGTTAGAAAAGGAGGGGTACTCGTGATGCCCAAAAAATTTATGACTATAAAGAGAATAATATTGGACGTCTTGGTAGCTGTAACACTAGCATCTCAGTTATTGGGTTGTTCAGCAGTGGGCTCAAAAGAACTCCTGGATATGATAAATCGTGGTGAGCAAATTGTAATTGAGATATCTGAGCCATCTTATGAGGTTGTAGTTAAGGGTAAAGACATAAGGCAGATTGACTGGGTGCAGTTAGATCAACTAAAGACATTTAGGGAGTTTAGGTCGGAGTTTGATAAGATATTCAATATAAATCTTGTTACCGAAAATGGCGTCAATGGCAAAAATGGTGTTTTGTATGTAGATGAGAATGGCAATAGAAATGGGAACTCTTCTTTGAGGTATGCTTTTAGGAATAAGCAGTTTATAACGAAATACTGGAATGATGATAGCGTAAGAAGTCAGGTAGTTAAAATAGCGCCAATGGCGTATAAGGACGTATCGGATAATGCAAGATATGCACTGTATGGAGCTTTAAATGCATATTTTGATTTGATTTATGACTGGCAGAATCCGGATTCATTTAATCCGACACAGAGTTTAACCCGTGAGGAATTCTATGCAATGGTAAGGCGTGCAGATGCTGGAGTTGAGGAAATACAAATTGATAAGAAGTTTGAGGAAGCTGTAGGCGGACCCACAGAATACAGCAAATATGCTCAAGAAGTTGATGAGTACGGATTTTTGAGCGTAGAAAATGGTAGTTTAGATGCGGCCAATTTTAAAGGTACAATTTCAAGAATTGAAGCCATCTATTTGTTAGTAAATAAATATTTCAATGAAGAGTTGCAGAATGTAACCGGAAAAGAGCAAGCATTTAAAGATGCTAAAAATGCTGGAGATTTAGCTTTGAAGCTAGGTTTTAAGGAGAAAGACAAAGAAACCGGTGAGATAATAGAGAAAAACAGATGGCAGGCATATACACTGGCTTATATGTTTGAGAAGCCAGAGCATGGAATCCAAGAAGAGCTTTATAAGGCGTTGGTAGTAGCGAAGAAATTAGGTTTAGTTGAAGATGAAGAGTGCAGATGGGATGAGCCTTTAAGTCGTGCAGAGGCTATAGAGCTGTTAACCAAAGTTTATATGGTGGAGAATCGGTTGTATGGGTATTTAAGTACTGTAGAGTATGGTAAGATGGATGAAACCAAGCTTGATGATGCAGAGCTTGGTGGGGTAGAGGCTGGAGAGAATACTGAGGAGAGTGGTGAGGAATCTGAAGAGACTGAGAATGAAGAGAAGGCTATTGAAAGTTTAGAAGAGGCATTAAAACCTGTTGATCCGTATAAGAAGTTGCCGTCTGGTGTAACGCTTGGTGAGGCCAAGATACTGTTAGATGATTTACGTGAGGCAATGAGGTCTGCTGGTACTAGTGAGAAGGAGATAGAAGAAGAGATTAGAAAAATGGCTGAAAAGCTTGGAACGACATTAGAGGAAGTAGATAAAGTAATAGTTGAAGATTATGACCCAAGTAAAGCTCAAGTAGCAGATGGTAGTACCGGAGGAAACAGTGGAGGAAGCACGAATAGCGGAAGTCAGCAGAGTGGGGGAAGTAAGCAGAGTGGTGGAAGCAAGCAGACTGGTGGAAGTAAACAGAGTGGTGGAAATAAGTCAGGCGGTAGCAATAAGTCTAGCGGTGGTGGTAAGACGGCTCAAGGAGGTAATAATCCACCAATAATGTATGAAAGGTCGCCGGAGGAAGAGGATTTAAGTAAGTATATGATTGGTGCTGACGGTGGAAAGAGTGAAGTAGTTCCACCAAAAACAGACGTTCGATTTTATATGCCTGGGGAAGAGCCGCAAAACAACAATTGATTGCGTGAGAATTAGAGAGGTATACAATAGATACCTCTCTAAACTTTTATGCAGAGGGGAGGAGTTCTGTGAAGAAACTAAGGTTTTTAAGAATAGTAAGTTTATTCACTCTTATGGTGATAATAGCTAATACAACGTTTATAACCGCTTTAGCAAATATAGAAGGTGAGCAAAACACCGGTGGCGGCAGTAGTAATATGAAAAGCAGTTCTTCTTATACTTGGAGTGTGAATCAAAGTGGATATAGATTTGTTATAGTAGATGAAAATTTTAAGTCAGTTAGTAAAGTAGTAGATATTTTATTCAGAAATATAAATGGATTTTCATTTGGTAAGAATGATGCTAATATGTATACTAATCCTAGGACTAGTTTAACATTGTCAAATAGTAAAAGTAATTGGATGTATACGACTTTTGATGTTTTAATTTCACAGGGAGTAATTCCAAGTAGCGCAAAGCCACCTCAACCTATTGTAACAGTAACAGGAAAAGCAACAGGTACAGGCGAAGAATTTAAAAAGTGGTTTTTAAGAGGTAATAACGTAATAAAAGCTCAAAATGCTCCTATATTTACACCTTCTGGCAGTTCGTCTAAAGGCAGTGGTACTAGCGCTCCAAGCAAAAGTACATCTGGACGTAAGCCTAATAATTCATCTAGCAGTTCTTCAAATAGTTCTACTGGCGCATCCACTCCAGAATATATATACAGTATAACATATACTCGTATAATGGTAAGCGTCAAATAGAGCACACCTAAAAATTTGCAATCAAATATGAGATAATCTCTCCGTAAAAATGATGGGGAGGGATTATCTATGACACA
>ENA-UPSB01000387-UPSB01000387.1-bioreactor-metagenome-genome-assembly--contig:-NODE-387-length-74708-cov-41.275461_pt1 | contig 74708 bp, 61 predicted proteins | sample MGYA00238182_ERZ773286 | MGnify/ENA primary metagenome ERZ773286 (study PRJEB29026, sample SAMN07631240) | bioreactor metagenome | isolation source: Switchgrass digestor | place: USA: Dartmouth... | reverse complement strand
ATCACGTACGGTTCTGTGAGAAGCTCGGGGTGAAAGTCCCCGGGTTTACTCGACCCAGGTGATGGAAGATATAGAATGATTCTCAAAGGATTTAAGAATGAACCTTGAAAAAGAGAGCTGATAGTCGACAGGAATATATACCAGGAGGGCGCATAGACGACCCAGCAAAGGAGCATAGTCGACATCCACCTCACGGATAGGCAGGACGAAGGAATTTAGGCTACGAGCCAGCGAGACATGGGAGGGTATGCCACCTGAGATTATGTGGAGAAACAGAGCCGTCATAAACTGAAGAAAGGACGCAGTTTATTAAAGCTACCCATTTTTCGATAATCTTAGGCAATAAAGCATCATAATGCTAATTATCCGTGAAAAGTTCTCTTTTTAAAAAGTGAAATTCTAAGAATTAGTGAGAAATACAGAGAAATTTAAAGATAATAGAGGGAGTATACCTATGATAAGAATGACAGGCTTTTAAGTGATGGAGTTAATAAGTATACTTATGATAAAAACGGCAATACAAAATCAACAGAAAACTCTTCCGGAACTGTAAGCTATACATACAATTACGATAACCGGCTTGTTAAAGCAATTACCACCAATGCTCAAGGCACTGAAACCGCTGAATATGTGTATGACAGTGCAGGGACCAGAATGGGAAAGATCATCAACGGTTCGGAAATAATAAACTATACGGTGGACATAAACAGAAAATATTCACAGGTGCTTGAAGAAAGGGATGGCTCCGGTAATCTGATTGTTAGCTATGTTTACGGGGATGATCTGATCAGTCAGAACCGAAACAGTCAAATTAGTTATTATCATTATGATGGAAGAGGCAGCACCAGAGCATTGACAAATTCCAGAGGAGAAATTACCGACACATATACATATGATGCATTCGGTGTGGAAATTTCAAGGACCGGCACTACAATAAACGATTATTTATATACCGGACAGGAATATGATGCAAATCTAGGATTCTATTACTTGAGGGCAAGATATATGAACCCTGAGACCGGTAGATTTATAAACATGGATACCTATTGGGGAAGTAATTATGACCCGACAAGCTTGCATAAATATCTTTATGCCCATGCAAACCCTGTCATGAATTATGACCCTACCGGGAATTTTACTCTCGGTACTATTCTTTTGGCAATTACAATATCCAGTATTCTGGCCGGTATAGTAAGCGGTATTTTCAGCTATATAAGGACCGGGGATTTAGGCGGAGCATTTTTGGACGGTTTAAAATCTGCGGGATTATCCTTCGTAATATCATTGTTGTTATTGAAATTCCCAGCGTTGTTACCTATTCTGATAATATTTAGTATAGGGTCCTTGATATATCAAATTTCAACCGGTCAATTTGACGATTTAAGTGGAGCAGAATTGGTTACCCATTTAATAGTACAGACAATATTTTGGCTTGCGTTTAAGGCATATGTTCCACAACCTTCCAGTGAGATGGTTGATGTTACAAGATGGGGAAGGCCCGGTCTGGAATCCGGAGATTGGATCATGCTGGGAGGAAAGACAAAGTGGAATTATTTTTGGTCCTTTAAGAGGCAGAAAGGTTTGGGAAATCAATTTGCTGATATGTCTACCGGCGTGACGTACCCAGTGCCTAAAAACACTATTCAATGGCCTACAGGATTTGGATTCGACGGATGGTGGAAAGGCCTTTTTGGACAGAGAGTATTTACACCGGTAGGAGGATATCCTTCAACGATATTTGATGTATTATTCGGTGGAGGGCTAACATCACCGTTTGTTGACGATTTTATATGGTCGGATGATGATTCTGATGATTCGAAGGAGGATTAGAATTATTAATGAAATTAGATACTTTTGGGCCATAATTTTAGGCATAGCAGGTATTTGGCTTTTAATACTGAATTGGATGATTTTTTGGACGGGCTTCATCAGGGCTTCATCAGGAAAAAAGAAGCGAGCTCTTGGACTCCTCTTCTTTCAGGAGTTTTGTTATGCAGTGCCTTCTTATTGATCCCGTACAATCCATACCGCCATCTGTGGTGGCTAGCCTTCGTGATTGATTGGGGTTCATTGCCCGGCATTGTTACCACAATATTTATTATGGCTTTTGAGCCGAAGGAACACTGATTATAAATGGTATTAAAGCTTTTGAAGAGCGGTGAATACTCATAAAATTAAAAGGCTGTTGCAGAAATGCAGCAGCCTTTTAATAATGGGATTTCACGAAGTGAAATGCCCAAACCAAATTTGTTGAAAAAAAACAATTGATATAATATAATTAATAAGGTACAGATAAAAATAACCATTAATATAAAGTATTAGTAAGATATCGGTATAACAGTAGTTATTTATTAATACATTTATGCTTATTATATTGTAAATTTATTTACATATCTTAATTATAAATATTTTAATTTATTTTTTTGGGGGGATATTAATGAAAGTATACTTTAAGTTCATTTGTTATGTATTGGTTGTGTGCATGTTGTTCAGTAGCATTTCTATTGCAGCCTCGGATATAAATATCCGGACTGTTGCCAATCAGAATTTACAGGTCAAAAGCAGCATATCACAGACCTTTCCCGATATTGAGGGACACTGGTGCAAAGAATACATAGAGAAGTTTTCAAGCAAAAAGTGGGTTGTAGGCTATGATGATGGGCTGTTTCGTCCCGATAGGTTTGTAACCAGGGCGGAGTTTACTGCAATGGTTGTGAACATTTTTAAGAAGGTAGAAAATGTGGATGAGTGTGATTTTACCGATGTAAAAAAGGGTGATTGGTTTTATAGTGCCGTAGCATATGCTGCCAGTGAAGGCTTAATCCATGGATATGAAAACGGTTCTTTCAAGCCCATGGATAATATGAGCAGGCAGGATGCGGCCGTATTGGTGGCAAAGCTGTTTGACGTTAATTTTTTTGAAGGGGCACAGGATTATAAGTTTGCCGATGAGGATACATTTCCCGAATATTCATATAAGAGCATAAAAAATCTTGCATCTCACGGAATAATACAGGGTTACCCCGACGGAACATTCAGACCTGCAAGGCTCATAACCAGGGCGGAAGCGGTTAGAATGCTTGATGTTGTATTGAAATATATAGAAGTTCCGGAAGAGACAATACCGGCGGTACCGCAGACACCGACGCCAAGTCCGACGGCTACGGCGAAGTCTACACCAACTTTGCAGCCGACAAATAACACGAGTGGAAGCGGTACGTCAGGGGTGATAATACCGGGAGGAAAGTCAGATCCTGTTTATCGTACATATACAAGCTCGGAAGATTTCAATGAGGGACAGTTAAATAATGTGACCGGAAGAATAAAGGATCAGTTGGTGCTTTCGGACAGAGATACAGACCAAAGCACAAAATTGGAGAATGTATACGGTAAAACTCAGTATCCTTTATACATAGAGGTTACTCAGAGCGTGGCAAAATCGGTATTAATGCCGTCAAACGATACGGTAGAAGTGAATGTAGGGTTATTAGGTGTTGGCGATCCGTTGGTAATTGAAAGGGATCCTATAGACCTGGTATTTGCAATAGATGACTCGGGAAGCATGGAGTGGGGAAATACTGACGATGTGGTGGAAAATCCCAATCGTCTGGACCATGCAAAAGAAGCATCAAAAAATGTTGTAGAGTTATTGCAGTCCTTTGATAGGGCAGCGGTAGTTGAGTTTGCCGGAAGTGCGTGGATACAGCAGGATTTGACCGGTGATAAAGCTGTTTTAAAGCAAAGCATAGACAATACTCCGGTATCTCCATGGGATGGAACTGCTATCGGTTTGGCGTTGAGCAAGTCGATAGAGATTTTGGAAAATAAAAGTGATGCCGGACGGCAGAAGGCAATTTTATTGCTTTCGGATGGCGGAGACAATAGGTGGAGTTCTTCCGAAATATTGCAGCAAGCGAAAAAGGCAAAAGAGCAAGGCATAAGAATATATTGTGTAGGACTTGGAAGCGGAGTGGACCAGGATTTATTGAAGAATATTTCAAACACTACAGAGGCAGGATATTCTTTCAGCCCGACCATGGAAGAACTGGAAGAAATGATGTTTGAAGCGGGAAAACAGATTTTTGATACTGCAGGGAGAAATTTAGTGTTGGAAACGACAATAGAGGATTATGTTGCAGCAGATGGAATCAGTCCTGCTCCTTCAAAGGTAATTGAAAATAGTGACGGGAGCAAAACATATCAATGGAGTTATGAGAGCCTCATTATCGGAGGGAAAAAGAATATATCAATATCTTTTGAGTGCAATGAATTGCCTGATGTATCAAGGGTTTTATTGATGAAGGATACAAAGCTCAGCTACCAAGATAAAGACAGCAGAGTGGTTGAGGTTTATACGGATGATGTATTGATTCCGGTAAGCAGATATAGCGATGAAGGAAGCTGGAGTACTGTATTTGACAGCAAACGTGGCGAAACGAAGTGGGGAAGCATTTGGTGGAACGGAAAAATATACAATGACGGAGCATTGAAGGTTAAGGTTTCAAGCAGTAAAGACGGGCAAAGCTTTAGTAATCGGGTGAGTGTGTCAAATTACGGCAGTTTTGACATACCCAACGGAAGGTATGTTAAGATTGAGGTTGAATTCAAGCGTTCAAGCGACGGATTCAGTCCGGAATTGTTTGATATAACAATAGCCGAAAAGGGATATAAAATTCCGTCGTATAAAAATGCGGCACCAGTAATTGAAGAGGTATTGCCGGTTTCGGGAACAGTGGGAAAACCCTCATGGTTGGTAAGTAGGGTAAGTGATGATTGTATTCCTGACGGTAAAATGACCTTTAGCTGGGAAGCTGTCGGTAAAAATGCAGGGAAAGTAGGTATAAAGGATGCCGGAAGCTTTATAGCTAAGGCTGTGTTTAGTGAGCCGGGCAAGTATTCTATTGAGTTAAAGGCAAAGGACGGAGGAAAGGTTTCTCAGTCAGTTGTTGAGGCTGTTGTGACGGGAACGCCGATACCGACAATGTCACCAACACCAACACCGACAATGTCACCAACACCGACGCCGACGAAAGCACCGACGCCGACACCGACAATGTCACCGACACCAACGCCGACGAAAGCACCGACGCCGACACCGACAATGTCACCAACACCGACGCCAACACCGACAATGTCACCGACACCAACACCGACGCCGACGCCAACGCCAACGCAGTCACCAACACCATCACCGACACCTACACTAAGTACTCTGAAAGTGAATGTAGGAACCGTTGAAGGAGAAATAAATGAGGAGATAATAATTCCCGTATCTTTTGAAGGTGCTTCAAAAAGCGGGATACATAGCTGTGAATTTATATTGTCCTTTGACCCTGAAGTTATAGAAGTACAAGAGGTTATTGCAGGGAATATAATCGAGCATTCTGCTGCAAATTTCGGTACGATCATTAACAATGAAGAAGGAACAATAAAGTTTGTATTCTCGGATGAAATGGAATTGGAACTTATAAATGCAGACGGCGAGTTTGCAAAGATAAAGGCAACGATAAATGAGACTGAAAAAATAGGATTTAGCCCGATAGAGTTGGTTGAAGAAAAGTTTATAGATGCTAATTTAAATCCGGTAATTATTATATTTAACGGTGGCGGTGTAAATGTAAAAGAAATAGAAATTACACCAACACCAGAGCCGACATCGGAGCCTACATATGAGCCGACACCGGAACCAACGTTTGAGCCGACACCCGAGCCTACAACGGAACCGACAGCAGAGCCGACGCAGACTATTGATGGCGACTATGAGAAACCTGTTGTAAAATTGGAAATGAGCTCAACTGTTGTAAATGAGGGCAGTAAGGTAACAATACGTGTCACAGCTACAGATAACATGAAAGTAGAATCTGTAAGTGCACAATATGACGGAGTGCCTGTTGATTTGGATGAAAATGGGATGGGAACTCTTAAAGCAGACAAAGTAGGAATGTTTGAGGTTAACGCTGTTGCCCTTGATGCACAGGGTAATGAAGGATATGCAAAAAGAGACTTGTTTGTGAAGGGAAAAGCCGACAATAAAGCTCCGGAGGTATCAATTGAAAGTCCGGTTGAGGATTCTAAGATAACATCCTCAGTAGAAATTATTGGTACCGCATATGATGAAAACCTTGTAAAATATGTTTTGGAATATTCGGAGAAAGGGAAAGACCAATATATTAAATTTGCTGAGGGAGATACTTCGATAAGAAGCGGAGTACTCGGCAAACTTGATGCCACTATGATGCGAAACGGTCAGTATGACATAAAGCTATCTGCATATGATGCGGGAGGAATTGTATCAAGCTATATTGTTTCATATGTGCTTGAAGGAGAGAAGAAGGTTGGGAATTTCTCTATAGCCTTTGATGACTTAACGGTTCCTATGGCTGGTTTACCAGTGACCGTTATCCGGACCTATGACAGCCGAAACAAGCAAAAAGGTGACTTTGGAATTGGCTGGACAATGGCTTTGAAAGATATTAAGGTTGATGAAAATTGTGTTCCGGGTGAGTACTGGATACATAAATCAAGTGGGTCAGGACTAAACAGAAGGTATGATTTGTATGAAACAAAGGAACATACAATAAGTGTCACATATCCCAATGGGAAGGTTGATAAATTTGGTATTGAGGTATCTCCTGCCTTTCAACAATTTGAGCCAATATCCGTTACTACCGTGAGCTTTGTGGCTAAGGAAGGAACAAATTCTAAGCTGGAAGCACTTGATGTTTCAAATAAGTGTATTGTGTTAAGCAATGGACTGTGTACTTTAGATGCTGAATACTATAACCCTGACCGGTATAAGCTTACAACCCAGGACGGAACTGTTTACATAATAAATCAGGACAGCGGAGTGGAAAGTATTACAGACCCAAACGGCAATACTGTTAAGTTTACAAAGGATGGTATTATACATTCCACAGATAAAAACATAACCTTTAAAAGGGATAACCAGGGAAGAATAACGGAGATAACAGATCCCATGGGTAACAGTATAAAATATGAATATGACTACTATGGCGATCTTGTTAAAGTTACCGATCAACAGGGTAATTCTGTAAGATTTACATATAATTCGAGCCATGGTTTGATAGATATAATTGATCCGAGAGGTGTGAAGGTTGCTCGTAACGAGTACGATGATAACGGAAGAATAATTGCCCATATTGATGCTGAGGGCAACAGGATTGAGTACGATCATGACTTGGAAGGAAAGCAGGAAATAATAAGGGACAGGATGGGTAATATAACCGTAATTTCATATGATGATAACGGTAATATACTTTCGAAAACAGATCCTATGGGAAATACAACGACATATTCTTATGACGAAAGAGGGAATGTGCTTTCGGAAACTGATGCCCTTGGAAATACCACAACATATACTTATGATTCAAATAATAATTTGTCGAGCATTACCGATGCGATGGGCAATAAGACAGAATATACCTATAACAGCAGGGGACAGTTACTTTCGGAAACAGACCCTATGGGAAATACAACTACAAATAAATATGATAGTAAAGGTAATTTAGCCAGTATTACAGACTCGGATGGAAGTGTAACTTCGTTTGATTATGATTCTAAAGGTAACTTGAAAAAAATTACCGACCCCCAAGGAAATATTACAAGTTACACTTATGATGCAAACGGAAATCTTTTAAGCCAGACAGATTCTAAAGGGAAAACGGTAACTTATACTTATGATGTAATGGGAAATTGTTTGACTCAGACATTAAAGAGTGAAGACAAGGTAATTACTACATCATATGAATATGACAGCATGGGGCGGCTTGTCAAGACTACAGATACTTATGGGTATTCAACCGTTATAGAATATAATTCTATGGGAAAGCAATCCGCTGTAATAGATAAACTGGGCAGAAGAACAGAATATGTATATGATATTTTTGGAAATCTAGAGCGAATTATATATCCAGACGGTACCGATGAAAGATATACTTATGATAAAGAAGGAAGGAAGCTGACTTCAAAGGACAGAGTAGGCAATGTCACGAATTACTCCTATGACAGTTTAGGCAGGATAGTTAAAATTACATATCCTGACGGAACTTTTGAAGAAATCGGCTATGATGCTAACGGAATGATAACTAGAAAAACTGATGAGTTAGGCAATGTTACTAATTATGGTTACGATAAGTTGGGAAGGAATACTTCTGTTACAGATGATTTAGGAAATACCACTTCTTATGAGTACGATGCAAATGGAAACGTAACAAAAGTAACTTATGCAAATGGAAATACAATAAGCTATGAATACGATTCAAGAGGAAACTGTATTAAGACAAGTTTTGAAGACGGCAGTTTTATTCTGGCTAAATATAACGAATATTGTTTGAAAGTTTCCGAAACGGATCGTGCGGGCAATACTACTGAGTTTGAGTATGATCGATTTGGAAGACTTATAAAAGTGATAGATCCGGAGGGCAATACAACGTCTTATGGTTATGATAGTTTAGGGAACATGATATCCCAGACCGATGCCAACGGAAATACCACTACATTTGAGTACGATTTGCTGGGAAGAAGAATTAAACGTACATTACCTTTGGGAATGTCTGAGACCTATAAGTATGACGCTGTTGGAAATATTAAAAGCATAACTGATTTTAACGGAAATACTGTAACATTTGAATATGACGATAACGATAGAATTATTGCAAAAATCTTCCCTGACGGTACAAAAGAAGAATTTACTTACACTCCTTTAGGACTTAGGAAAACAGCAACAGACAGTCGAGGTACTACATCCTTTGAATATGATGAAAGGGGAAGGCTCGTAAAAGAAACCAACCCTTATGGTATAAGCATAGAATATACCTATGATAAAGCGGGAAATAAGACAAGTGTTACAGTTCCTTCAGGGAAAACCACATACACTTATGATGCATTAAACAGACTTTCTACGGTAACGGATCCTGACGGAGGAGTAACAAAATATGAATATGATTTGGTCGGCAACAGGAAGAGTGTTACGTATCCAAACGGTACAAGAGCTGAATATGAGTATGATAAGCTTAATCAGATGACAAAGCTAGTAAACTCAAAAGCTGATGGAGAAATAATATCTTCCTATGAATTTACATTAGGTCCGGCCGGAAATAGAATAAAGATAAAAGAAAATACAGGCAGAGTAGTAGAATATGAATATGATAAGACTTATAAGCTGTTAAAGGAAACTATAACTTACCAAGATCAGACAGTAAGTGAAACAAGCTATACCTATGATAATGTTGGAAACAGGTTGTCAATGACAAGCAACGGAATTACTGTAAATTATACATATGATAAAAACAACAGACTTATTTCAGAAGGCAGCAATACTTATACTTATGACAACAATGGAAATATCATTTTACAGACAGGAACAGCAGAGACAGTATCATATTCCTATGATTATAACAACAGACTAAAGAGTGCAGTTACATCAAATGAAACAGGGTCAGTAATAGTTGAGTACAACTATGATATTGATGGAATAAGAGTTGAAAAAATAGTTGATGGCATAAATGTTAGCAGGTATACTGTAGATAAAAACAGAATATATGCTCAGGTAATGGAAGAAAGAGATTCAGAAGGCAAGCTTGTGGTAAGCTATGTATACGGAGATGACTTAATTAGCCAGAAAAGAGGAGATGCCATAAGCTATTACCATTTTGACGGACTTGGAAGCACCAGAGCTCTGACTGATGCGGAAGGGAAGATAACTGACACCTATACATATGGAGCCTTCGGAACATTAATTGAAGTAACGGGCAGCACATTGAATGAGTATCTTTTCACAGGACAGCAGTATGATAACAATGTAGGGTTCTATTATTTAAGAGCAAGATATATGAATCCTTCAATAGGAAGGTTCCTAACAATGGATACATATGAAGGCAATGTGTTTGATCCCGAATCCCTTCATAAGTATACGTACTGCAACAACGACCCGGTTAATTTTGTTGATTACCTCGGTTTGTACTCCGCCGCTGTAATTGGAACGCGTATTCATCAACATATAAGGGACTTCCTGTATCCTAACAAAAATATTTTATTTGGAAAGATTCCGAGTTGGGCAGAGATACTGTATCCCGATATAGCGGATCTTGACACAAAAGAAGTTTATGAAATCAAACCTTTTAGTGTATCTGGAGTAGCATCAGGATTTGGTCAGTTGGGTAATTACATTGAAGTACTCAATAAAGTTGGAGTTTTGAATCAAGATATAGGAACCGGATGGGAGGCCGGAACAACATGGGATCCACCAGTTGGGCCACATATAGAGCCTAAAACTCAGACAGAATATATTATTTTAACTAATTTTGATGGTGTGGTTTTTTACTGGTTTCCTCAAAGAAAAATAGATAAAAGAGTATGGAAGAAGATTGAACAACTTATTTCAGAAGCAGCAGATAAGATATGTGAAGATATTTCAGAAGCTTATGTATTGCTATCACGACTTACTGCCATTGAATTGCAAGCAATAACACAGAAATATTATTATATTGGTATTAATAATTCTTACGCAACTTATTATATAACTGTTATAGCGGTGATAGGTATTCTTGTATTAACACGTGGTTTTGGGTGCCTAGCATAAGATGAAATGAATCATATTATATTTGACCGGGCAAAATTATTAGTTCGGTCAAATATAATTCATGTTATAATTGGAGGTAAAAAATATGGCAGATGTAAGATACATTGTATTTCGTTGTTATAGCACAAAGCCTATATACACTTTCAGCAAGAGCATAATTGGTATGATAAATTTACTGGACAGTATAAATAATAAAGGAGAGTATTACTTAAGGCATAATTTGTCTAAAAATTCATCCCAGAAAAAAATGTCATCAAAGAACTTAGAAACATTTTTAAAAAAACTTGAGGATCAGAAAGTAATGGATTTTGAATTTATATGCAGATTAAACGACGTTGATAGTGATAAAATATTTCCCTTTCGTTTTCAAATTACATATGACAATCACAGAATTTACTCGACGGAGGCATTTGGAAGAGGTGGCTCTAGAATAAAGACACTTATGCCTGGAGGAGAGTTCAGGATAGAAGTTTGCATACAGTCTTATTTAGTACCGAAAGATTTGTTTTCAAAGTTTGAAACTGCTTTTAAAGAGCTATATATATCATCGGACTCAAGCTATGGATATTGGGACATAATGGATATGAGGGATGCACTTTTTTCAAAAAGAAGTACATATGAAAGAAAATTGATATTGGAAAGGGGAGTGGCTGGACAATATAAACAACGAGTCGCCGGGGTTTTTGCGGGCAATTTTTTAAATCCGGCTCATATGGAAATGTTTAAGGGAAATTTTTCTGACATTATGAAAGATTGCAAATATGAGGAGTTGACTAACGGTTCATTTTATCTTAAGTTAGGCAAGTCACAAGAGGAAGCTATAATAAGAAATACTAAGTTTGATCAAATACTTCCTAAGGAAACAGAGCCCTATGCTGATAAAACGAGAGAAGCATATATATTAAAACCGTCTCATATTGAAAAACTTGGCGGAATTGATGTAATAAAGAAGTGTTTACCTGATAAAGCCTCATTAGTTCAATATGAAGGTAGGTTAATACTAATATATAAAAATGAGGATAGAAATGATGTCAATGAACTGGTGGCTTTTTTATACCATTTAGTACCTTTTAGGATGCACCGATGTTTTTCAGTTTCAAAAAATTTTGCAGATAAATTGATATTTATTTATTCTAAAGAAGACAAATGCGATATCTGCCTAAATATTAATTTGAATGAAAGTATGTCGACCATACCCTTTAATTTAGTTAATTCAAAAAGCAATTCAGAGTTTTGCAATTTGAAAAAAATTATTGCTGACTGGATAAGTTCCTGTGGAGAAGAACCGCAAATATATTATGATGAAAAAAATGATATTTTGAAATGGAATATGAATCTATCGAATATTAGTGATGTTAAGATAATCCATTTATATAGTTTGTTAAATGAATATGCAGTTGAAAACAAGATATTTGCCTTTTGTAATATTGGAGCATTTATTGAAGAAGGGTTGCCGCTTATGAGGAGAATGGCTATAGATGGATATTATGTGACATATTAAGAGATGGAATTTGTAAGGACATGAGGAATGGATAGGATAAAAGAGTGAAAAAAGCTGATTATTTACTTATAAGAGATAAGAAATTCTATTTCAGGTATTTGAATTTGAACTGATTAAAGCCATATTAAGGTTGCTTAGATTAATAGAAGGGTTTGTCGGCTATGACTGTGTATTAAAGAACTAAAACATGTTGTTTTTAAAGAGTTTAATGATGAAAATGGATTGGTTTTGCAGGATTATAAAAACAAACACCGGAACATATCATTAAAAGGGTGCAAGAGTATAGGAAATGTTAAAAATTTGTTATGGTTTAAAACGGGAGGAATAAAATATGATGGATACAAGATACATCGTTTTTCGCTGTTATAGCCGCGAAGCTATCTACACCTTCAGCAAGAGCATAATTAATATGATAAATTTACTGGTCAGTATAAATAATGAAGGAGAGTATTACTTAAGACATAATTTGTCGCAAGATTCGTCTCAAAAAAATATATCCTTAAGAAGTCTGAAAACATTTTTAGGGAAAATAAAGAATAAAAAAGTAAAAGATTTTGAATTTATATGTAGACTAAAGGACGTTGATAGCAATAAAGTGTTTCCCTTTCGTTTTCAAATTACATATGATAATCACAGATATTATATGTCGCAGGCATATGGCAGTGGTAAAATCAACAGAGATGTGCTCATTTCTACTGGACCTTTCAGGATAGAAGTTTGTATACAGTCTCATTTAATACCGGAAGATTTATTTTCAAAGTTTGAAACTGCTTTCAAGGACCTATACATGTCATCAAAATCAAGCTATGGTTATTGGGATATAATGGATATGAGAGATGCACTTTTTTCAAAAAGAAGTACATATGAGAAAAAACTGATAATGGACAGAGCAGTAGCAGAACAGTACAACCAACGAGTCGCCGGGGTTTTTACGGGCAATTTTTTAAATCCGTCTCATATGGAAATGTTTAAGGAGTATTTTTCCGGCATTATGGAAGATTGCAAATATGAAGAGTTGGCTAACGGTACATTCTATCTTAAGTTAAGCAAGGAACAAGAGGAGTCTATTAAAAACAATAGCATGTTTTCTCACATACTTCCTGTAGAAGCGGATTACCAACCAGAAAAAATAAAACCGGCATTTATTTTAAAAGAATCCCATGTTGAAAGACTTGGCGGAATTGATGTAATAAAAAAGTGCTTGCCTGATAAAGCCTCTTTAGTGGAATATAATGGTGGTATAATAATAATATACCGTAATGAATATGTAAATGATATCAATGAATTATTAGCCTTTTTACAGCATTTGTACCCCTTTAGAACGAACGGAAGTCCTTCTGCTTCAAAGGAGTTTGCAGATTATTTGAGTTTTATTCTTACTGATGAAGATGAGTATAATCTCTTGCTATGTATTGGCATAGACGAAAGTTTGTCGTCCATACACTTTGGTTTATTCAATGCAGACAGAAATCCGGAGTTTTACAATTTAAAAAATATTATTAGTGACTGGTTAGCTTCCTGTGAAGAAGAGTCAAAAGTATCCAGCAATGAGAAAACAAGTTATATACAGTGGGAAATGAATTCTTCAAGCGTAAATGACGTGAGAATCATCGAACTACATAATTTATTAAATAAATATGCGGTTGAAAAGAGCATATATGCCTTTTTTAGAATTGGAGATCTTAAAAAAGAAGGATTTTTTATTATGAGGAAAATGCAACAGGACGGATTATTAGTAACGCTATAAGTGATATGATTTTTTGGTTTCTCGAGATTGCCAGAAGCAATATGGCTCCTCCTGCAGAAACGAGTAATACGGCAGTTAGTGAGGAAACGAATAAAAAGCAATTAACGGCCATAGGGAGGAATTAAGTATGAGGAGGATTATTCCATAGAGGGACTTCATGGACTACTGAACAGAGGGATATTGTATGCACTCCAGCAGTATTTACTGCTTTTTTTAGATTCTACTGCAATATTTTAATAAAAATTCAAAATAAGAAAGTCATGAAAGGCAGAAGGGCTTAAAGCACAGGAAAGGTGCGGGTTATATGCTTATAAGGGATAAGAAAATACTATTTCAGATATTTGATTTTACCTTGGATAGAGATATATTAAGGTTATTTAGATTAATAGACGAGTTTAAAGGTGAAGGCGGAGTAATAAGAGCTAATATATGGGCTGGAGAAAGCAAAAAAGGAAGGTTTAATGACTATAAAGAATGGGTAGACAAGCTTGAAGCTGAGAAGTTTAACTTTACAGAGTTCAAATGTACTGCGGGAAGAAAAGCAAAAAAGGAATTCGGAATAAAAAGTGTACAAGGTTCTTTCGAGTTATCAGCGTTAAACGAGTTATGGTTTCCTTTGCGTGATTTCAAATGTAAAACTCAAAAAGATGAAAATATTAGGCTTACATGTTTTGGACCGGAAAGGGTGTCTAAATGGAAGAAAAAGTCCGGTATAAACGATTTTCCGAGCATTCTTGAGTTTTATATAGAGTTAACGGAGGATAAGCAGCAAGAGGACTACCGGGGAATAATAGCAGACATGCTGCAAAGGATACTTCCACTAAGTGTAAATGAACAGACATCGGGATATATTGGTTTCGCACCGGGCATGGGTCTTGGAATTCATATGCAAGCACCATTTAAGGTATATGAAGATTTAAAGAAAAAGGTATTTATGCCATATCCCATAGTGTTTGGTCCTGAAGAAATATTTTCGGGAATAAAACCTGTTCCTGGAGTTGAATACCGCCCTGTAGAAATTGATGATAGACGCAAATACATAATATCGTTATTCAATGGTAATTTAAGTATGATGTATAATAATTACAAATACTTGTTTATTGATTTTCATGATAAAAAATATAAAGATGATGAGGCAGAAGGGGATATAAAAATAAACGGAAGGGTTGTTGCAAGGACTAAGAAAAGGATTAATGAGATGACAGAAAAAGGATATTTCACTGAAGAGGAACTAAAAAATTTTCATCATGTTGTTTTTGAAGAGTTTGATGACGAAAATGGATTGGTTTTTGATAGTGAAAAATTATATATATACTTTAATTTAAAGGTGCTGGAACACTTTAAGGAAAAGCATCCGGACTATGTTATTCAAAAGGATGCAAGTCCTGAGGAAATTGTTGAATATCATATGAAGTTTTATAGATGGTATGAAAGAGAAGACTGCCATAAATTGATAGAGGATTATTTGAAGCAGTTCTTCGGAGTGAAGTAGGTTTATCCGGCGATTTTGATAGTATGTGTTCGTTGTTCTGATTATGACCGGACATTGCTCCAAAATATTGAGGATTTTGAGATGTAAAAGCTGAGATGGTTGGGTGCATTTGTTTTAGTTAGTCAAGCTGTTTAATACAGATATGATTTTATGGGGTGATGTAATGAACGATAAAATAGCAAAAATAATAAACGAATGGGATCCGATTGATTTGTTTCCATTTGGTCCAAAAGATGAGTACGAGGATGAAATTGATTTCATAAGTAAATTAGTTGATAAAGAAATTGATTTGGAAAGTTTAGCTAAAAATATTTATGACTTATTTATAAAAAGATTCGGCGACGATGTTTTTAATAGAAGTTACAATGAATGCTTTATTATTGCAAAAAAAATATTAACGGATTTGTAAAAAGTCTTGCACATGTTCCTTAAATTTTTCTCTGGCTTTATTTACAGATAATTCATCCAAATCGATAAAAGGAGTTCTTGTATAGATAGGAAACCCTTTTATACGAATTCCCATTATTGCTTTGAGCAAAGGAATTTCGCTGAATCCGGCATTTTTCCTGAAATCATTCCATACATTGTAATGCCTTTGTGTTTTTTCTGCCATATCTATATTATCGTTCAAGTAATAATTGAAAATACTAACAGGAAATTCAGGCATGGGATTTCCGCTTCCGGAGATTGACCCTGCCACTCCAGACTTTAAGGCGTCAATCATCAAAGAGTCACTTCCGGCGTATACGCTAAACTTAGGAGATATTTCATTATAAATATTAAAGCTTTCGAGGCTTCCGCTTGAATCTTTTATTCCGGCCAGATTAGGGTAATTTGCAAGCAACCGGTTTATCAGCTCAGGGCTTATTTTTATTTTGGCGTGTTTGGGGAAATTGTAAAGATATACGGGTATTTGGCTCCTTTTGAGTATCTCACCGAAAAACATTTCCAGACCCGAATCGGTAACACCGGCGAAATAATAGGGAGGCAAAAGCAAAACACTGTCGGCATAAGCATTTGAATGCTCAAGTAGATCCAGACTGTCGAATATACAGCATGAACTAATATTGTTCATTATGGTGCCTTTGAAGTTTTTTTTGCAGAACTCCAAAATTCCCTTTCTTTCATTGATTGTCAATGACGGAAATTCTCCTGTGGTTCCGTTGGTAACAATGCTATTGGCTCCATGTTCCTCCAAGAATTGTATATATTCTTTTAATACACCGTAATCTATGCCATTGTCTGACTTGAACGGTGTAAGCAAAGCAAAATAAAGTCTTTTTGTATCCATTCAAACAACCTCTTTTCCTGCTGATTTATTATTAATACTGAAAATTATTAATCAAATATTGCTCCATAAATTTTTAATACTTCTTTCAGCTCATCCGATAATTCGCTGCGCGGATGGAGATTTCTAAATGTACACCCGTTTATGATCAAGCCGGGTATATTTTCATATATTTTTCTATATTTATTTGTCAACAGATTCCATTCCGTAATTATACCATCACCGGATACAAATAAAACATGGTTTTCGTCACTTTTATATATTGCACAGTTTAACCACGAACCGCATTTTTTTGAGGTTTTTATGCTGTTTTGGTTTTTTATGTTCCATTTTTTAACGGTACCGTCATTGGAAGCCGAGAGGACTACATTTCCATTAGCGTTGTATATTGCACTGTTTACCCAGTCGGAATGTCCTTTGTATACTATACATTCACGCTGTTCCAATTGCGCGCCTGTAAGAACTTTCCATTCCCTTATTGTTTTGTCATTGGATGCCGACAATATCTTTTGCCCGTCAGGACTATATACGGCACTGTTTACACAGCCTTCATGACCGATGTACTTGTGAAGTATTTTCCGTGAATCCACATCCCATTCAATAATCATACCGTCATAATTTGGTGTTACCGACAAGCCACTCCTTAATGGTTTTGTCCCGGGATACAGATAGGATCTTTGTCCCGTCGGGACTGTATATTGCGCTTCTTACCCAGTCTTTATGGCCTTTATATGTGTGTATACATTTTCCCGTACTGACATTCCATTCCTTGATTGTATGGTCAAAGGATGCCGATAGAATTTTTTTGCCATCTTTGCTGTAGACAGCACTGTCTATGGAAGATGAATGTCCGAAAGACAGCAAATTAATCTCATCAAGCTTTGCTCCGTCGAAATTTGCGGCTAAAAAGCTGTCCCCGGACCATCGGCTGCATATAACACCGTTAAGACGTATGGAATAAAGGTCAAGATACGACAGGTCACAACCGGTTAATTCTCCCCGGGATTTTTTTATTATCTCAATGATATTCCAGACAGCAAATCCTATTTCATCTTTGCCGAATTTATGTCTGCAGTGGTATAAAGCTGAAGTGAGAATATCTCTTTCTTCAATGTCTAGTACCCACATGCCGTTACTCAGCTTGGGTTTGTTATGGTGTTCTCCCGCAATCTCTCCCACAAAACGCCTCACATCGCCAGGAAGTGCCCTGTTTTTTAATTCTAAGGGAATTTCGGCTTTTCTTATGCCAATCTCAATAATGTTGATAATATAAAGGGCAGCGAAAAAATCCCTGAAGTGTTGGTGGGAGAAACGGAAGGAATTCTTCTCCTCGTTTATTAGTATTGTCAGTTGATTGGTAAGTATTTCCAATATTTTATTAAACCTTATTCCTTTGTCATTGGGGTTCGAGATTTCAAATTCAAGATCGTTTGTGTGGCCGTCAAATTCTGAAAAGGTATTATAAAAATCTTCATTATTAAAACTCTTATAGGCTTCGTCAATATATTCTCTCAGTTCTTGTCTGGTTATGCTGAACTGTCCGTCCTTTTCCATTTTATATCCGATGTGAGGCATTAAATGGTTTAATATTAATTTGTACTTTAGAAAGTTACTTTGCCTCAATATATTGCTCTGTAGGTAATTCCATATAATCTCTCCGAATGTTTTTGGATTTCTCTTAAAATTATTGCTTGGGTCGTTTTCCAATTCACTGCAGGTAGCTGTATAAAGAGTCAGCATCATAGGGTTTCTGACAAGTTTTAAAAGGTCTCCTTCAGGTTTGCTAATATTGGAAAAATCTTCGGTGCAGATCTCTCGGTTTTTCTCGTTAACATCCTTAATGTATAAATCAATTTGCTTATCACTTAAGGGTAAAAGCTCGGCTTTATTGAAGGTATGAGCGTGGAAGTCGCCGTATACTTTACTTCTTGATGTGATTACAATTTGCGTTCCGTGGGCTCTTTCAACAAGTTCTTTCAGTTCAATTTCAAGATTCATTGTATTGACGGTAACTTCGTTAAAGCCGTCCAAAAGAAGAAGTACTGAAGGTTTTCTTTCGCCACCGATTATTTGGGGCTGTGAGATTAATCTCCACAAATCATTTTCTTCGTCAGCTCTTAAATTTGCAATATTAAGGTAATAGCGTCCTATGTATTTTATAATGAAGTTTTTTTCGTTTCCTCTGATATTATATGAAGTTAAGTCTATATAAATAGGTATAACCCGGTGCCGTCTTTCTATATTTAGAAACAGATCCCATAAATTTTTCAGTGAAATTGTTTTGCCTGTCCCGCCTTCGCATATTATAAATGTATGCCAGGTTTCTTTTTCCCAAAGAGATTTTATGGTGTCAAGCAATGGACGAGCTTCCGTTGTATCATTGGGATTTGAACTGCTGGCTATTAAGCGGCATTGTGGAAGGATTGTTTTGGATATTTTGAGGTTGTGCAGTCTCTTCAAAACGGCATTTCTCTGATTGGAACCATTAAAAAGGTTTATTTCAAGAGGATTGTTGAAAAGGTCATTAGTGTCCACTAAACCATAGGCTTTCAATTTTTCATAATAATCAGAGATAGGTTTTCCCAGTGAACAATATTCATAATATATTATGTATTCGAAAAGCACATGGAAATATTCGGTGAATTCCAAATTATTCAAAATATCAATATGTGCAGGATCTACATCAGAATTTACCAAGAGTCTGTTCAACCTTCTTTTTATTTCACATTCGCTTATTTTATTCTTTTCTATTTCTTTTATTAATTTATCCAATCTTAATTTATATTTTAGAGGAGGAAACTTATAATTATTATTTTCCCATTTGCATATTTGACTTTTACAATAGCCTATGCAATTCGCAAAAGATTCTTGTTTACAACTCTCAGAAGTTTCTTGTGTACAATCTTGCATTATTTCCTCTCGTATAACTTTAATCAGGCTGCCGAAAAGCTTCATAAAACTTTACCTCTGATGCAAATTTATTTTGTTTCCTGACAATAAAGAAACTTCAAGAAACTCGTGAAACCGATTATAGTTTGAATTCTTGATTGTCTTTGAGAAAATTTAATTAGAGCAAAATAATTTTACCATTTGCAATATGAAATTTCAATTTAGTTTTTGATTATTTCCTTTTTTTGATCGCGATTGAAAAAGGATGAAATATCATTAAGGAGGTCTAAAGTCATGTTTAAAGCCCCTTCTAATTGTTCCATAACATCTTTGAGAAATGTCGAAAAAGAAGCAGAATTTAACAGATATTTAAATAAAATTATGGAAATAAACGGAAGGATACTTCCTATTTATTCTAATGTTTATGATGGCCAAAACATTCGGAGTTTTGGCTGGATACCTTTAGCTACAGGCTCATACTTGAAAAAATTCGGTATGTATCAATCTCATTTTAAAGCTGAAATCGAAAATCGAGTATTACTCAATATTTACAAGCAAATTTTGCAAGGAAAATTTGATCCTTGTTCAGACAATCACCTAAAGTATTTCCAAAATATGATTGTCAAGTATTTTATTCCCCAGTCTGCTTCAAAAGTCATGATAAAACATAATAAGAGGAAAAATCAATTCGGCCAATTTGCTGAGTCTCAACAAAATACTATACAAAAAAACTGCATTGATTATAACGAAAAGACAATGGACCAATTTGATTTAGCCGATATTAACAAAGATGTAAGCTTTGAAACGGTAGCCACTATCCTTGCATCACAAGAGGAGTTCCACAAAGTGGAAAGTGAAAGTATAGTTTTCTCAATATTACTCTCTTTGCTTGAGCTTGATGACGAAATCCACCATAAACTATTATATACATACTATTTTTTGGAAATAATGAACTGCAAAGAAAACTCTAAAAATTTTTTGGTCAGTCAAATTAACAATGAGATCGAAGAATTTTTCTCCGAGCCAATAGCATGTCTCTGTGAAAAAATAATCAAAACCTACAACAGCCAATATCGATTCTGCCTGAAAATTGCATTGGAAAAGGCAATAGGCGGTATTGAACATCTAACTTTAGAGGAGCTTGCGAAAAGTTCAGCTAAATATAAAAATGATGAGACTAATTGGAAAAGGCGAATTAATGACTGGAGGTGCCGTACCGCCAACAAATTCAAATTACATTTAGAAGATAACTATTTGATGGAAACATTACTCCTCGATTTCATAAAAACCGAAACCAATTATTTTGGTATCGCCACTTTTATATATTCAAGAATCGGTGACCCAAAGATATTCGATGTTGATACTTTGTATCATGAGATTTCAGGAATCAACTTTGAGAAATTAATCCGGTTAATAAGCATGAAAAAATTTCGAAATCAAAAAGAAAAAAGTAAAGTTGAACAGCTGTTGACTGAATTGTCTCGGCATAAGGACAAATATCCAAAAAGCGTAGAAGGCCGTAACATCTTTGGTGAAAAATATCAGTTTTCAGATTCTTTCCAAGAGATAAGCAGAAAGATTCATCTCGCACTTTTTGACAGACTTTGAGGTCGTGATTAGTTAAGTATTCGTATAGAGAAGCAGAGCAATATGTTGTTGATATCATTGTAATTTGGTATAATTTATGTAAGAATGTAGTTGACAGGCAGGCAAATTGGTGCCTGCCTCTTTAATATGAAAGGATGCTCTTAAATGAAGAGGAAATTGGAAGTAACCTATGATGAAAATACAATGAAGATTATCCTCAGGGAAAAAGATTACATTGAATTTATAACAGTGTCGATATTAACGTTCATATTTATAGTGGGTTCTTTGTATGGTGTTTTAGACGAAGCTATAAATCAATTAATATTGGGGAAACTTGATATATTTTCAATAGCAGGCAGGGTAGTTTTTAGCATAATTATTATAACGGGTATATTACCGCTTGCCGCCAGCCTCCCTGAATTGTATCAGGTTGCAAAGTATGGACATGTAATTTTATTGGATAAGAACGATGACAGCATTACGATAAACGGAAAGAAAACGTGTTTATTAAGTGAAGTCGGAAGAGTTCATGTAAGAACCATACAAGCACTAAGGGGTAATGATTTACATATTCTCTATGCTATAAAAAGTGATGAGAGCAGAATGCTTATTTATAAAAGTGAGGATTTTAATGATATATATGAATTATCAAAAAATGTTTCAAATTATTTAGACGTTATGTTGACGAAAAAATAATGGTTTTCAATGATTATGTTCGATAAATGAGGTGTGTTCCTTGAGTAATAAATTTAACCTTATAGATTATTTGATAACCGAAGATTTCAGTATATCTCACGAAACTTCGACTATCATGAAAATTGAGATAAAAAGATTATTCAGAATAAATCATATAAACGTAACAGCTTTTTTCCTGCTTCTTTATGGGTTGATTTCCGAAACATATTTTAAAAATGCCATAGCTAAAAATAAAATTTGGGAACTGATATTATTGATAACAATTCCTGCTGTTCTTAGTGTAATTATTTACAAAAAAAGTCATGATTATTATAATAAAACGGTTTTGCTGACAATAGATAAAAATAGTTCGATTGTTTTAGGCAACAGGCATATATGTGATGTTAATGAAGTTGAAAGGCTTCAGATAGATACATATCCCGATTCGGATTCGGATGATAAAGATGAATTGGTGGTTATATTAAAAGACGGAACAAAAAAGTTAATCGACAATAAGCTTCATTATGATGTTCTATGCAAATTGGCTGACGTAATAGCAGAATATATCGATTGTCCTGTTATGAAAGATATTTGCTTCGGTGTACTGATATTAGATGAAAGAGCGCGTAAATAAATTAATATGAACTTTTGGTCGAGGACATCTGATTGAGATGACAGATTCTGTGGGGAACGTTATTTAGGGATGACACGTTATAAAAAACTAATCGTAAAAGGGGTTAAGGATAATGAAGAAATCAAAATTATACTCAAGAACCAGTAAAGAAGTAGCTGCTTGTTCGCTGGTGATTATTGTATTCCTTATTCTGTTCCTGATTTTCCCCAATAAAGTTTTTTATAATTTATTCATTTTTTCTCTTTTAGGGTGTTTTGTTTTTTTGTATTTTACCTATATAAGAGAGTTGTACTATAAGGTAAAAAAGAAAGAATTAAAAACAAGAACGGAAGTAATTTTAAGAATTATTTATTTAATTGTATTTAGCATAGTGGTTATATTGCTTTTTTATGGTGTTTTATCAATTCATTGATAATATTAAAAAATAACATTTTGTAGTATTCGAAGAGTAAAGTTTGGTTTTTCCGGAATCAAAGGATATGACATATTTCGAGTTAAGGCAGAAAGTTGCCTTTTTTCTTTAGCTCATGTTTTCCTTTGGTTCCAACATACTATTGAAAATATGGACAAGATGCAATAAAATACTGTATATGAAAGTATCTTATAGTGCAATACTTTTGCATATTCGATGACAAAGTGCCGAAATCAGCATCGTTTCGCCATTATGGAGAATATCAGAAATTAAAAAGGAGTTAGTCGAATGGCAGAAAACCAAAATAAATCTCATTGTTCAAAAACTGCATTACCGGATGACGGTAATAAACCTGCCGATTGCATATCAATAGCCATACCCTGCTATAATGAGGAAAAAACGCTGCAAGTAATGTACAGTACTTTATGTGAGATAACGGAGTTAATGCCTGATGTTAAGTTCGAATTTATCTTTGTTGATGACGGTTCGAAAGATAAAACTTTAGAAATAATTAGAGAGATAGCTGCCAAAGATTCAAGGGTGAAATATGTTTCTTTTTCCAGAAACTTTGGCAAAGAAGCAGCCATGTATGCAGGAATGCAAAAGGCAGAGGGAGATTATGTTGCCATTATGGATGCTGATTTGCAGGATCCGCCCAAAATGCTCATTGAAATGTATAGAGTAATTAAAGAAGAAGGTTATGATTGTGCGGCTGCCCGCCGTGTTAACCGGAAAGGTGAACCGAAGATTCGTTCTTTTTTTGCACGGCAGTTTTATAAAATCATGAGGAAGCTTAGTAACATGGAAGTTGTCGATGGTGCCAGGGATTTCCGGTTGATGAAGCGTGAAGTGGTAAATGCGGTACTGTCGGTTTGTGAATATAACCGCTTTTCCAAGGGAATTTTTTCTTGGGTAGGGTTTAGGACCAAATGGCTGGAGTATGAGAATGTTAAACGTGTAGACGGTGAAAGCAAATGGTCGTTCTGGAAACTGTTTCTTTATTCGATTGACGGTATTGTGGCGTTTTCCACGGCACCCCTGGCCTTATCTTCGCTTTTGGGCATTTGTTTTTGCATTATGGCATTTTTGGCAATCATTTTTACAATTGTCCGGCAGTTGATTTGGGGAGGGTCGGCTTATGGCTGGCCGTCACTGGTGTGTATTATTCTGCTTTTGTCGGGAATACAGCTGTTTTGTATTGGAATTTTAGGGCAGTATCTTTCAAAGACATATTTGGAAACTAAAAAGCGACCAATATTTATTGTGAGGGATGAAGAAGGAGGAAACAATGAAAGGGATTATGAAAGGGATTAATTATAAAAAAATAATAATAGCTCAGCTTTGCTTTTGGATTCCTGCGTTGATTATGCTCATAGCCTTTGCAAGGATGGGAATGGCACCCTTTGGGGAAAGCTCTACTATGATTATGGACATGTCCGACCAGTATGTCGAATTTCTTTGCGGCTTGAAATACGGAGATGTTTATTATTCGTGGTCAAAAACATTGGGAGGGAATTACATAGGTGTTTTTGCATACTATGTTTCCAGCCCCTTGTCAATTTTTACACTGTTTTGGCCCAATTCGCAAATGCCGATTGCTGTATTGTTTTTAACGGTTATTAAAATCGGTCTTGCAGGTCTTGCATTCAGTTTGTTCTTAAAATACAGATTCCGCAGGTATGATTTGTATACGGTGCTGTTTTCCGTTTTGTATGCACTTATGTCCTATAATATTGCGTATTCCATGTGTATTATGTGGTTGGACGGGGTTATTTGGTTTCCAATTATACTTATCGGTGTTGAGAAGGTTCTCAAAAGAAAGAGCTGCAAGCTTCTGATTTTTGCATTGTTTATGTCTTTCATATCCACATATTATATTTCCTATATGAGCGGACTCTTTACAGCACTGTATTTTCTATACCGGTGCCTGGAGAAAAAGCTGTGGGGAAAGAAACTAATGGAAAGTGTATGGAAGTTTGCCTCCAGCGTAATAATGGCAGCATCCTTGGGAGCTTTTTTACTGCTTCCGACCCTGGTATCATTGATGAGCGGAGAAATGGGGGCATCAGGGATGGTATACACCAGTTTATATAATTTTAAATTCTCCGATTTTTTTAAGAAGTTTATTCCCGGAAGGTACGATTCTATTACCAATTACGCTGCTCCCTTTGTATATTGCGGTATTGTTTCACTTGTATTGTTAGTTGTGTTTTTCGTTTCTAGAAAAATCAAATTGCGCAGCAAAATACTGACCGGATTTTTTATTGTACTGATGGCCACCAGCATGTGGCTTACTCCGTTGGACAAGGTTTGGCATGTGTTTAAATACCCCAACTGGTTTCCTTACCGCTATAGCTTCCTGTTTTCTTTCTTGATTATATTTACGGCATACAGGGGATTTATTGCACTCAAACCGATGGCAAATAAGCTTTCTAAGAAACTGGGAGAGAAGGCGTCAAAATTATTTGCTTTCCTCAAAAGAAGCAGGGTACCGATTGCCATAGTTCTGGTTCTTTTATGCATTGCCGACATGTATGTAAACACAATGGGTATTTTAAAGGGCTTAAACAGAGAATTCAGATACGAAAGCTATGAATCGTATTATGGATATAAAAAAAGACTTGAACCGTTGGTAGATAAAACTGCCGAGGATGAAGACGGATTTTTCAGAGTGGGGGTTACCTTTGAGAGAAGTATGAATGAAGCCATTGGATTTGGCTTCAATGGGTTAACCCACTACAGTTCCAGTTACAATAAACAGGTAAACTCATTGCTGAAGAATTTGGGAATGGCCCAGGCATGGTATTTCAGCTCATATTTCGGTTCTACCATGTTGACGGATGCAATATTTTCGGTGAGATATGTAATATCGGATTCAACGGTTCCTCCGTATTATAAATTTGTAGCAAACAGCCTGCAATCCGGTTTATATAACAATCCATACGCACTTTCCATCGGAGTTGCAGCAAAGGAACAATCTTTATTTGATTTTTCCTTTAACCAGGATTACTTTAATTCACAAAACCGGCTGATAAGAGCCTTGGCCGACACCGGTGAAGATTGCTTTATTCCGATGGATGTTTCCAAAACGGACGAGAATGGCGCCACCGAATACAGTTTTATTTCCAATGGAATGCCGGTTTATGCATATTTTTCATGCAGCAATTCTTATGGAGAATATTATGTCAACGGCTGGAGAGCCGGCGAACTCTTTTCCAATAAAACCGATTGTATTCAATATATAGGCACCTTCAGTGAAGGACAGCAAGTGGATATATATATAAACAGAAGCAATGTTTTTGAAAGATTTTACTATGTGGATATGGAGGCTTTTGAAAGAGCTATCAACTCTCTGAAGGCGATGGAGCTTCAAGTGGAGCATTACGATAATAGAAAGGTTAAAGGAAGTGTTACGGCAAGAGAAGGCGATGTGCTGTTTACATCAATACCCTATGATAAAGGATGGAGTGCACGGGTCAACGGAAAAAAGGTTGAATTAATGAAATTTGCCGACACACTTATAGCTATTCCGCTAAGTGCAGGTGAAAACAAGGTTGAAATGACTTATACCGCCGGTGGTTTTACATTAGGTGTTTGTATTTCGCTGATGGCATTGATAATTTTGTTGATTCCTTTCGCAAGAAAAATATACGGCAATGCAAAAGGAAAAAAATCTGCTTAAAAAAAGTATTGATAACATTGAAAAAGTGTGATAAAATAAACGACTGTAAATCCTTGCTCTGTTCTCGAGTAACAGGGCCGTTAGTCCGGGAGGAGGTGAAGTCGAATGATTAACAAGTACGAAACTATTTTTATTGCCAGTCCAGAGCTTAGTGAGGAAGATACAAAATCCTTGGTTGAAAAAATTAAAACTACAATAGAATCCTCAGCTCAATTGGAGAATATTGACGAATGGGGAAAAAGGAAGCTGGCTTATCGTATAGGCTTCCATAGTGAAGGTTATTATGTATTGGCGAATTTCAGTGCGGATTCAAGTTTTCCCCAGGAACTCGAAAGAATATATAAAATAACCGATGGAATTATCAAGTATATTATTATTAAAAAGGATAATTAGGTGATTTTATGAATAAGGTTATTTTAATGGGAAGACTTACGAAGGATCCGGAGCTGAGATATACGAGCGTTAACAATACGGCCGTATGTAGCTTTACATTGGCTGTGGACAGGCGTTTTTCCAAGCAGGGAGAGGAAAAACAGGCTGACTTTTTTCCGATTGTTGCTTGGGACAAACAAGCTGAGTTCTGTTCCAAATATTTCACAAAGGGTCTTAAGGTAGTTGTTATCGGAAGGTTGCAGACCCGTACATGGGATGATAAAGAAGGCAAAAGGCATTATGTAACCGAAGTGGTTGCAGAAGAGCTTCATTTTGCCGAGAGTAAGAAGAGTCAGGAATTTAACGAGCCAAGGCTTGCAGAACCTACTACAGAGCCTTCGGACGGTTTTTATCCTATTGATGACGATGATCAACTTCCGTTTTAAGTTTTCGAATATTGAGTAATGAAAGAAAGGAGGCGTGAGTTATGGCGACTTCAAAAAAAGATAAAGCTAACAAGGATTTCGATAAAAACGATGTTAAAACTCCTATTAAAATAAGAAGGGCAAAAAAGAAGATTTGCAGTTTTTGTGTAGATAAGGTAGTTGATATAGATTATAAGGATATTGCAAAATTAAAGAAGTTCATTTCCGAAAGGGGTAAGATTTTGCCGAGGAGAATATCCGGTAACTGCGCAAAGCACCAGCGTCAAATGACAACTGCGATAAAAAGAGCAAGGCATATTGCGCTGTTGCCGTATACAGCCGACTGATTGATATTTCTACAGCCTGTGAATTTAGATTTGCAGGCTGTTTTTATTTTGGCCTCTTGGAATGAAATGAAAGAGGCAAAAGCGAAGGGACTCGATGTTCCGAGCTTTTAGTTGGCCTCTTGGAATGAAATGAAAGAGGCAAAAGCGAAGGGATTCGATGTCCTGAGCTTTTATTATGCGCTTCGGTTTATTGCCAGGGATGCGTTCAATTCCCCGCCGAGTATTATTATGATGCTTATCCAATACAGCCACACCAGAAGGGCTATCACACCTCCAATACTGCCGTACATTCTTGAAAAATCGGCAAAGTTGTTTATGTAAAAGGAAAACAAAGACGATACAAGTATCCAGCCCAAGGTGGTGAAAACAGAACCGGGTAACACCTCTTTTAGAGTCATGCGCCGGTTGGGTACCAGCATGTAAAGGAAGCTGAAAACCATGATTATAAAGAGAAATGAAGCACAGATTCTTATCACTGTCCACGCTGTCTTGAATACAGTAAACTTAAACAGCTGTTCTCCCATGGTTTCACCGAAAACCAGAAGGCCTAATGAGAGAATAATAGCCAGGGCAAGAGCTATAATGGACATTATGGAAAGTCCTTTTACCTTCCAGTAGGGGCGGGTTTCTTTTCTGTCATATGCCTTGTTCAGACCTCTGATGACTGCATTCATTCCGTTGGAAGAAACCCATAGAGCTGTAAGCATACCGAAGGAAAGGAAAGTTTTGCGGGGAGTAAGGGATGCTTCATTTATGACATCCAGGACCAGATCGCAAGCCACTGGAGGAAGTATTCCGGAAATACTGCTAAGAGCTATTTCGTTTGCTATGGGAGTATAGCTTATCAGTGTTATTATAAAAATCAAAAACGGAAAAAAGGAAAGAATGAAATAATAGGTTAATTGTGCCGCCAATGCAGGCACTTCATCATTCTTTGACCTTATGTACACTTCATGTATAATGCTTAATATTCTTCCATGTTTTAATCTGGAATATTTCTTAATTAACCCGGTGAGCATTCGATTTCACCTCTTAATACAATACCTCGTCGTACTTATATAATACTCCCTGATATTAATAATTATGTGTTTGGAGCACAAATAACATCAAAACTTGTTGGAAAGTATACTTTTGTCTGGTAAAATATAAGTAGGACAAAATATTGTCCCAACAATTAAGAAGGGTGTGACGAGTTTGAAGGTCAGAAAAGCAATAATTCCAGCTGCAGGTCTAGGTACAAGATTTTTACCGGCTACAAAGGCTCAGCCGAAAGAGATGCTTCCAATAGTCGACAAACCGACCATTCAGTACATTGTTGAAGAAGCAATCATGTCCGGTATTGAAGACATAATAATCATTTCGGGAAGAAGCAAAAGAGCAATAGAAGACCATTTCGACAAGTCTTATGAACTGGAGCAGGAACTTAAAAATAAAGGCAAGGATGAGCTTTTAAAACAGGTGCAGGACATTTCAAATCTTGCAAATATACATTATATCAGGCAGAAGGAAGCTAAGGGATTGGGACATGCCATTTATTGCGCAAAATCCTTTATCGGCAATGAACCTTTTGCAGTGCTGTTGGGTGACGATATTGTAGACTCTGAAGTTCCGTGCCTCAAGCAACTTATTGATGTTTACAATGAATACAAGACAACGGTTTTAGGAGTTCAGCCGGTTTCCGAGGAGGATGTTTCCAAGTACGGAATAGTAAGCTGCAAGCTTGTGGACGAGAGGGTATATAAGGTTAAGGATGTTGTGGAGAAGCCGGACAGAGAATCGGCACCGTCCAATATAGCTATTCTCGGAAGATATATTATAACCCCGCAAATATTTGAACATCTCGAAAATGTCAAACCCGGGAAGGGTGGGGAGATTCAGCTTACCGATGCTCTTAAAAGCCTTATTCAGCATGAGGCAATGTATGCATATGATTTTGTGGGAAAACGTTATGATGTGGGAAATAAACTGGGCTTCCTGCAGGCTACGGTTGAGTTTGCACTGAAAAGAGAGGACATTAGGGAGGATTTTGAAGCGTATTTGAAGGAATTGCTGCATTGTAAACAGTAAAAACATTGATTAATAGTATTGGATAAAATAAAAACTCAGGGAGAACTTCATGGAGTTGAAGTGTTCCCTGAGTTTTGCTTTTTAGTCCTTAAGTTAAATTGAATATAAGCAATTGAAATTCTATTCAAACATTGACTTGTACTGATAACTTACATCACTGCCTGTTGCAGTTACCTCGATATATTTGGCATTTACTGCGTTTTCGGGGGTCAGACCTTCCGTAGTTACTTCTGCCAAGCTGAAATACCTGATTCCGTTTTCCGCAGTGCATTCGTTTGTACTTCCGTTGTAAAATACCCATATGTTATTACCGGTTTTTTCTTTATACTCACGCAATACTTTTTTGAATAAATCCGCTTCTAACGAGTCACTGAAGGTTGACGGAGGATTCTTCATAAAGATGAAGATGTTATCCCCGCAGAAGGATTCCAGCTTATCCGCAAACCACTGCCATTGACCTGAAGCGCTTTTTCCCAAGCTTTTATTTGATGTATCAAGGACAATAAACCGGCTGTTGCCCTCATCAAAAGAATTATAAGACTTAATATTTGATATTATCTGAGGATCCTTTATGGTGTCGTCATCCTTTACGCCCTGGGCAAAACGCAGATTCATAAGTTTCTGAAGCATATTTTGAGGTTTTCCGATAGTGTTGGAAATTACGGAGAACCTTATGGAATTTTCAGTGAGTTCAGCACTTTTGTTGGCTGCGTCCGGAGCCAAAACATCCTCAGGCACATTAGTCTTGTCGATTTCCGTGAAGTTTGCCGGAAGCTTTATGCTTAAATCGTCAACGTAAATGGAACCTTTCTCAGGAACAGGGTTTACTTGTGCAACGTATATCCTGGTCAGCTTGGTAGGAGAATCGATGTCTTTAAGTGAAGCGGTTACATTCTTCCAACCTGTCCAGTCCATTCCGTTGCTGAAGCTTATGAGGTGTTTTTTGCCTGAGCTGTCTACAACCTCAGCCCTTAACCAGTTGGAGTTTGCACTGGGATTATAAACCCACATGCTAAGCTCGGTAGCATTATTACCGAGGTCAATTCCGTTATTGTCAAATACCATATAAGCAGCTCTTGTTCCCTCTAAGTATGAAAAATCATAAGTAAGCTTTCCTGCAAAATTTCCCGACTTTTTCTGTTCGCTGGAAAGTTCATAGTTACCGGGAAGGTTGGCAGGTGCAGACGAAAATAATCCGTTCCATTTTTCAAAATTGTCCAATAATCTAGTAGTCTCTTCTGCAACCGATACGGCGCAGTAAGCGTGAACATCGCCCCAGGAGGCTTTGATATATCCTGTACCGTTTTTCGTGGCAGTGAAGGTGTTCTTTTCAAGGGTTCCGATATCCCCTTCGAGGGTCCATGTGATATTATCGGGATTAACCGTTGAAGTATATCCGTTGCTGTCGGCTGCTTTAACAGTCAAGGTGCGGGATGCCCCTTTGGACACATAAAGCTCTTTGCTGCTCAAAATGAGACGGGTCGGTTTGTCCAGAACCATTATATTGGTACTGGCGTTTATGCCGTCTATTGAGGCGGTTATCGTACCGAAGCCGGCAGTTTCGGGATAAAAGGTGTTATCTTCAAACCTACCCTCAATACCCGATACACTCCATTTAATCTTGCTTTGATCCACCGAAAACGGATTGAAGTATGTGTCATAGCCCCTTGCCGTAAGTTTAACCGGTGTGTTTACAAAAACATTGGACTGTTCCTTGTCAATTATCATTCCTTCCAGTGAAGACGGAGGCATTACTGAAAAAATACCTATTGCAGTGGAAATACTCCTCAGAGAACCTCCTACATTGCTTACAACATTGAGGTTGTTGCTTGCCGGTGCCCGGGAAACCATTGTTGTCGAACCACCACCGTCAAAGTTAATTGCGTTGTAGGCGCCCAGGCTTATCATCAGGTTTGCCAGTTCTTTTAGACTCATACCTTTAATTACGGATTGGTCTCCGTCAACGGTAACCAGTATCAGTTCTTTACCGGATTTTGAGCTTCCAACGGCGGTACGGGGACGCACTCCCGCACTTTCGTGGGAGAATTTGGCCGGTATTTGGCCGTCCTTTACGAGGATGGCACCGCCTGAAACTGCCATGTCAATGTTTTCCCAGTCAATGGTTGTTGAGATAGTGAGCTTTACTTCGTCTCCGGGCTGAAATTTATTGTAAAGAAATTTGCCGTAATCGCCTCTGCCGAATATCACATAACCGTTTTGCGGGATTTCGACAGCGGGAAGGTTTCTGCGGACATCCACGACGGTTTTGTTGACAACCACCATTTCCACCAAATCGTTATATTGCTCCGACGCACCTAAAGAGTATTTACTCCATTTCGGGGTCCATATGGTCAGGTCGTTATAGTCCGACGGACTGGGCTTGTTGTATTGTGAAACATTAGCCGTGCCTCCGTAGGGAGAATGTATTGTGATTGAGGATTTCCAGTAATCATAATATACATTTTTTTCGTTGTCTATAGCCAAAGTTGCCATGGAATTGCTATACCTGTTGAACTCCGAATCGAGGGATAGAATCTCTCCCGATTGTATCACAGGGCCAATAGGGTCTCCTTTACCCGATTCCGCCAACCAACTGAAGAAGCTGGCGTTTATGGCTGCTACAGCATGGCTGGACTCAGCCAGGGATTTTACATTTGTCAGGTTTTTTATGGATTCACGATTGGTCAGGGTATCGACCTTGACATTGGGATTATCCAGGTTTACCCTTAATACGTTAATTTTTTGCCATCCTTCGTCGGCAAACCTTGTAATGGTTTCTAAAGTTACACCTGAGGTTACGATCTCAGTGGTTTTAAATTCATAGATAACACCTGCGTTTACACCGGATAATGATAATATGCAAACAAGGGAGAATATTATCAATACCGATACGCTTTTTCTTATGTACTTCATAGCGACATCCTCCTGTAAAATTTTTTGCCTTTGTACAGGCTATATGTTATTTGTGTTGTTAGCTAAGTAAATTTACTACCATCCGTCTATTCCGGAACGCTTAATTGCTCCGAAAATATTGTTTTTTATTTCACGGTTTTCCTTTTTTAAATCCGTTAAAAGGTCTTTAATGTACTGTCTCTTTGATTTACCGTCCATCTCGCAAGGATTTGGCACTACAGTTATATTATTCCCTTTTATAAATTCTTTAACAAGTTTTTCTTCAGTATAAATTAGCGGCCTTATCAAATAAAGACCCTTTCTGTCAAGGTAAGTTACCGGTGAAAAGGTGTGCAGCCTTCCCTCATAAAAGGTGCTCAAAAGAAGGGTTTCAATAACATCATCCCTGTGATGGGCAAGAGCAACCTTGTTGCAGTTAAGCCTTTTTGCGGCATTGTGCAAGGCACCCCTTCTTAAATTGGCGCAGAGGGAGCAGGGATTTTTCTCCTTGCGGGCTTCGAATACTATTTTTCCTATAAGGGTTTCTTCAACGGTGTAATTTACGTCAATTCTTTCGCAAAGCTCTTTAATTGGAGTTGTATCAAACTCCCCAATTCCCATGGTCAGTGTTATGGCTTCAAGTTCGAATTTACGCGGAAGAAAGTTTTTTAACTGCCTTAAGGCCACCAGAAGTGTCAGACTGTCCTTTCCCCCGGAAACCCCAACGGCTACCCTGTCACCGTCCTGAATCATATCATAGTCTTGTATTGCTCTTCTGATTTGTCCCAGTAATCTCTTTATAATTAACACCTCTCTAATTTTCCGTCTCTTAATGCATTAATATTTTTTTGGCGCTCTTCAAAAGTATCTTTGTCTAACAATCTATGTAATGATAATGTTTGCTGAAATTCCTGTATACTGAAAGGATTTTTGACGTAACCTTTACAATACAGTAAGCCTGTGGCTGCAGTAAGTCTTACGATATCGGAAACATCATTAAGACAAACCTGTTCAAATATTTCAAATATTCTTTCATTCGGATCAAGCGTCATTAATATATGTAGTACGGCAACCCTGTCATATTGACTATTGGATCGCAAATTGGAGATAATAATATCCAAGTATTTTTTATGTTTTGAACAAGAATATAAAGCTTCAGCCAATCTAATACTTCTATAGCTGGGTATGTTACAATGCGATAAAGCTTTTTTAAGTGCACTCACCCCATTATATTTTTTTAGCTTTGGAAGATACATCACAACTTCAATATCACCATCATGAAAGGCCTTCCATATTATGTCCTCGGCACTGTCTCTTTCATAATCATATATTTCTTCTAAAATATTAGGATAATATCCGTCCTTTTCACGGCCTGTAGCATTAACGTGAGATAGCAGTTGATTATATGCTTTGCTATGGTGCATCGCATAACACCTCCTCAAATTCAGTTGCCGATTTATGTTTCAGCAAATGGTTTACATAATCACACATAACTCTTCAGGATAATTATAAGTTATAAATTTTGTGATATCAAGTTAATATTGTGTTACAAATAATGGTGCGGTGCCAGGCATGAAGCATATGCAAAGAGAAATTTTCCGGCAGTATTTAAAAAGAAAATATTTCAGAAACATATGCAAAGAAAAATATTTCACATACTTAAGTTTCAAAAGTACAGAATCTGTAAATACTCTTCATGTTTGAGCAAAAGTCGCTTTTTGATATTACTTTATGAAATTTAACGATTAATAAAGGAATAAAGAGAATGAAAAGAATAATTACACTATTTTAATCAAACATGAGATTGAATTAGTACTGGCTATGTAGTAAAATATCATTTGTCGCAAAATTAATCGGGGTGTAGCGCAGCTGGTAGCGCACGTGGTTTGGGACCATGGGGCCGGGGGTTCAAGTCCTCTCACCCCGACCAAAACTGATACAGCAGGTTGATATAATATATCTTTCTGCGGTATCAGTTTTTTTATAAATTTTATGAATTTTGTTCAGACTTTCCATGCGGCTAATTGTTTTTAACAGAAAAAAGTTATTAATTTAGCCCCACAAATGAGGGGAAAGGTGGGGCTAATAGGTTTGTGGGGACTAAGCTTTTTAAGCTTAGTCATCCTGCAAAGCATCATAACCTTCCTCGTTGGTACGTATCTTGATTACGTTTTCCACATCATAGACAAAGATTTTGCCGTCACCGATATGTCCGGTGAATAGTACTCTTTTTGCTGTATCAATTACGTACCGAACGGGAATTTTACAAACTACTATTTCAACTTTAACCTTGGGCATCAATATCATATTCACCGGAACGCCGCGGTAGTATTCATTGGCACCCTTTTGCATGCCGCAGCCCAGTACTTGTGTAACGGTCATACCTGTAATGCCTATATCGTTCATCGCGGCTTTCAGTGCTTCAAATTTGCTTTGGTTAAAGATCATTACCAGCTTTGTCATTTTCGGTTTGTTTCCGGACTGTGATGAAGACCGGTTTACAACGGAAATGGTTTTCCGGTGAACCGGTTCTTGCGACTCTGCCTGAATATCATGCCTTTGTGTAATCATAGGATTTACAGGCATAAAATCGGCATAACTGCTGATAAGTCCGTGTTCTTCCATATCAAGTCCGTTAATTTCTTCATCTATCGAAACACGAAGTCCGACTGTCTTTTTAATAGCCAGAAAGACCAAGGATATGGTAACCGCAACCCACAGGGTCACGGAAACGGTACCAAGGGCTTGAATAATTAAAAGATTCCAGCCTCCTCCGTAAAATAAACCATTGTCTTTCGAAAAAAATCCTACCATGACAGTACCTAATGCACCACAAAAACCGTGGACTCCGACGGCGCCGACCGGATCGTCAACTTTTAGAACCTTGTCAACAAACTCAATGCCAAATACCACTACAAAACCTGCAATAATACCGGTAATGGCTGCACCCAAAGGGGTCACCGAATCACAGCCGGCGGTTATTGCCACAAGACCTGCCAGGGAACCGTTCAACGTCATGGAAATATCTGGCTTTTTATAACGGATCCACGTAATAATCATGGTTGTTATGGAAGCAACGGCTGCAGCCAGGTTTGTAGTCATAAAGATTGAACCCATTGATAATAACGTATCGTCACCGCTTGCCGAGAGTGTGGAACCGCCGTTGAAACCGAACCAGCAAAACCACAGGATGAAAACACCCAGAGCGGCAAGGGAAAGGTTATGACCCAGTATTGCTTTAGGTTTGCCGCTTTCATCGTATTTCCCGATACGCGGACCGAGAATTTTAGCTCCAATCAGAGCTGATATGCCCCCTACCAAATGGACTGCAGTCGAACCGGCAAAGTCGTGAAATCCCAATTGTGAAAGCCAGCCACCGCCCCAGATCCAGTGCCCCGAAACCGGGTATATAATTGCGCTGATGGCTATGGAATAAATACAGTAGGATATGAACTTCGTCCTTTCAGCCATGGCACCGGAAACTATAGTCGCTGCCGTTGCGCAAAATACCGTTTGAAAAATAATATATACCGGAAGGGGAACGCTAAGTCCCAAAAAGCTGTAATCCTTTTGTATCATAGGATCGAACCAACCGATAAAAAGGCCGCCATTTCCGAACATTAGTCCGAAGCCCAAAAGCCAAAAGATCGGGGTTCCAAGGCAGTAGTCCATAAGGTTTTTCATAATGATGTTTCCGGCGTTTTTTGCCCTGGTGAGGCCGGTTTCCACCATGGCAAAACCGGCCTGCATGAAGAACACCAAGGCAGTGCACACCAGAACCCATATCGTATCGGGGGAAGATAATAAGTCTGATGTACTCATAAGCAGCCTCCTTAGGAAGACGTGCAACTCAAGCACTAAACCTTGAAGAGAAGCTCACCATAGGTCGGAAACGGCCAATATTCAGAAGCGGTAAGTACCTCAAGCTCATCGGCCACGGTACGTACTTTCTGCATAACGGGTATGATAACATCCCTGAAATAGTTGGCCTGTGCCTGCATATCGGTATAGCTTTTTGCTTCGAGCAGCTTGTTTTCCAACTCATTTGTATTTTCATAAAGGCGAGCCGAAAGGGTCGATAATTTGTGGATAAGATTCTTTTCAGGCTCACAGGGAATTTCCATGCCAAGTTCTTTTTTAGAAAGTGCCATCTGGGTTAAATCCTTGACATATTTCATAACCGAGGGCAATATATCTCTTTTTACCATGTCGATCATTGTAAGGGTTTCGATGCTGAGTGTCTTACAGTAATTTTCCAAAAGAATCTCATAGCGCGAGTGTATTTCAACCTCAGAGAACACGTTATGCTTTGTAAAGAGGTCTATGCTTTTTTGAGTGATAAAGCAGGGCAGAACATCCGCTGTGGTTTTCAGGTTTGAAAGTCCTCTCTTTTCGGCCTCCGCTACCCATTCTTCGCTGTAGTTGTTTCCGTTGAATATAATTCTCTTGTGTTTTTTCACAGTATCTATAATAAGCTTGTTCAGGTCATTTTTAAAGTCTGAGGATTTCTCCAGAATGTCGGCAAAAAGTGAGAGCTTTTCTGCCACAATGGTGTTTAGCACAATGTTTGGCCCGCTTATGGAAAGTGACGAACCGGGCATGCGGAACTCAAACTTATTGCCTGTAAACGCAAACGGAGAAGTACGGTTGCGGTCAGTCGTATCCTTGGGTATGCGAGGCAGAACGTCCACGCCCAATTTTATCTCCATACGGTCTTTCTTGTCATAGGACGAACCGTTTTCAAGAGCTTCCAATATTCCGGTGATTTCATCGCCTAAAAATACCGATATAATCGCCGGGGGTGCTTCATTGGCACCAAGTCTGTGGTCATTTCCGGCAGTTGCAACAGAGAGACGTAACAGATCTTGATAATCATCCACTGCTGCAATTACTGCAACTAAAAACAACAGGAACTGAGCATTTTCCATGGGAGAGTCGCCGGGCTCCAAAAGGTTGATACCTGTGTCGGTGGAAAGGGACCAGTTGTTGTGTTTACCGCTTCCGTTAACACCGGCAAAGGGTTTTTCATGAAGTATGCATGCAAGACCATGACGGGATGCTACAGTTTTCATTATTTCCATTACAATCTGGTTGTGATCGGTTGCTATGTTTGTAGTGGAGAAAATAGGAGCAAGTTCGTGCTGAGCCGGTGCAACCTCATTATGCTTCGTCTTTACAAAGACTCCCAACTTCCAGAGCTCTTCGTCAAGCTCTTTCATAAAAGCGGACACCCTAGGCTTGATTGTGCTGAAGTAATGGTCCTCAAGCTCCTGCCCTTTTGGAGGTTTGGCACCGAAAAGTGTCCTTCCGCAGAAAATCAAATCCTTTCTTTTTTCGAAAAGGCTTTTGTCTACCAAAAAGTATTCCTGTTCCGGACCTACCGTGGTAATGATGCGGTTAACATCTGTATGACCAAACAATTTCATAATCCTCAGCGCTTGTTTGTTCAGAGCATCCATGGAGCGAAGAAGCGGTGTCTTTTTGTCCAATACCTGTCCGCCATAGGAATAAAATACGGTGGGAATGCACAGTGTGGAATCCTTTATAAAGGCGTAGGATGTAGGATCCCATGCAGTGTAGCCCCTGGCTTCAAAGGTTGCACGAAGACCGCCTGAAGGGAAGCTGGATGCATCCGGTTCACCCTTGACCAGTTCTTTGCCGGAAAACTCCAAAATAATGCCTCCATCCTGCAAAGGGGATATAAAGCTGTCGTGTTTTTCAGCGGTAATTCCTGTCATGGGCTGGAACCAATGGGTAAAATGTGTGGCTCCCTTTTCTATTGCCCAGTCTTTCATTGCGCTTGCCACAGTATCGGCAACACTGCGGTCAATGCTTTGCCCCATTTCAATGGAACGCTTTAATGCTTTATAGGTATCCTTCGGAAGCCGTTCGCGCATAACACGGTCGTTGAATACCAGAGAACCGAAAATTTCGGTTATTTTTGCATTGTTGTTACTCATAAATAGACCTCCTATACATTTTGAAATTCCATACTTAACATGCTGCTTTAACGCGCTGCTTTATAGAAGAGAAACGCCTGCAGCTTCACATGCGGCTATAGTTTCCTTATCCCAGATGGAGACCTGTACCTCGCCGACGTGTGCTTTTCCCAATAAAAGCATACACAGTCTTGATTGACCGATTCCGCCTCCCATGGTAAGAGGCAATGTTCCGTTAAGAAGCATTTGATGGAAGGGCAACCCTCTTCTGTAATTGCAGTTTGCTTTGGTAAGCTGTTCATCCAAGGCTTTGGCATCAACACGGATTCCCATGGATGAAACCTCAAAGGCCTTGCCTAAAAGCTCGTTGTAGAATACAATATCACCGTTTAAAGACCAATCGTCATAATCCGGGGCACGGCCGTCATGCTTTTGCCCGGATTTTAAAAGGTCACCGATCTGCATGATAAATGCGGTTTTGTGCTCTTTTAAATATTCATTTTCCCGTTCCTTTGGAGACAGAGCGGGATACATGTCCTCCAACTCCTGGGTGGTTACAAAGTTTACTTCCCTCTCTAAAGAAACCTCAATTTGCGGATATAATTTTTTCAATTCGTCTAATGTATCGCAAATCGCGCCTACAATTTTGCACACTGTTTCCTTGAGATAGGAGAGATTCCTTGTCTCCGGAGTTATCACCTTTTCCCAGTCCCATTGATCAACATATATTGAGTGGAGATTTGTCATCTCCTCATCCCGACGTATGGCGTTCATGTCTGTGAATATTCCTTCACCGGGTCCAAAACCGTATTTATACAATGCCATCCTTTTCCATTTCGCCAAGGAATGCACTACCTGAGCTACGGTTTGGGTTTCTGCGATATCAAAGCTGACCGGCCGTTCAACTCCATTTAAGTCATCATTGAGACCCGTTGACGGATCAACAAAAAGAGGAGCGGAGACCCGTACCAGGTTCAGAGCCTTGGAAAGCCTTTTTTGAAAGTTTTCCTTTAAAAATGCAATTGCCTTTTGAGTTTGATACAGGTCTAAAACGCTACGATAACCGGATGGTATAACTGTCTTTGACATATTGTCTCCTTTCTTAATTACTTTCTTATTTAAAATTCGATTCTTTAAGGCCCGGAAAAATCGGGTCCCTTTGGTTCTATGGATATTTCACCCGGTGAAATACCATTAACTGTAAAATTCATAAATAAAAGCTCGGGACATCGAGTCCCTTCGCTTTTGCCTCTTTCATTTCACTCCAAGAGGCCAAAAAAAAGACGCAGAGGCAATAATGCCATCAGCGTCTTTGCTGTTGATAAATTTATTATAGAATCACCTATTTTATTTGTCAATAGATTTTTATTATATTTTTATAAAAAAATGAAGTTTTATATATCGAAACTTGCAAACAAGTATGACAATTATGGAATAAATAATAAATTAGGGCTTGTTTGTGCAAGAAAAATAAAAAAACTTGCAAATTTTTATTGACATCATATATAAAAATGGTATACACTGATATTAACGAACAATGGCGTTCACAAATGAGGGGTATTTTCACCCCTTTTTGTGGACGCTTTTTTATATAAAAGGGGGAAGAGTTATGCAATGTGAGTATCAATTCAAGGAAGGACAGGTACGTATTCCGTCGGGTTGTGCAATTGCAGGAATTTTCAGCCGCAGCGGGAAACGTATCGAGGGAAGCAAGATCATACAATCCATTGCTGCGATGCATGACCGTTCCAACGGTTTGGGCGGAGGCTTTGCCGGTTACGGAATTTATCCTGAATATAAAGACCTTTATGCATTTCATTTGTTCTATGATAACACCGAGGCCAGGGAAAAATGTGAAAGGTTTTTGGACCGGCATTTTGATGTGGTGAACCTTTCAAAGATTCCCACAAGGAAAGTAAAGTCCATCACAGGGGAGCCTCTTATATGGAGATATTTTATTACTCCTCTGCCGACAAAGCTGGCAGACAGCCAGTTGGATGAGCACGAATTTGTGGCAAGATGTGTGATGAAAATTAACACGGAAATTGACGGAGCATATGTTTTTTCCAGCGGAAAGAACATGGGAGTGTTTAAGGCAGTAGGATTTCCCGAAGATGTGGGTGAGTTCTACAGGCTGGAGGAATACAGCGGCTATTGCTGGACTGCACACGGTCGCTATCCCACCAATACACCGGGATGGTGGGGAGGTGCACACCCGTTTTCCATGCTGGATTATACCATAGTACACAACGGGGAAATCTCTTCTTATGATGCAAACCGCCGCTATATTGAGATGTTCGGCTATAAATGTACTTTGCTGACCGACACTGAGGTAATTGCCTATATCATAGACTATTTAAACCGTCGTCAGGGGCTATCCTTTGAAGAAATAGCTTCCGTTATTGCGGCACCTTTTTGGTCAACCATAGAGAAAAAGCCCGAAGAAGAGAAAGAGAAGCTCAAATATCTTAGAAACACGTTTTCAAGCTTTCTTATTACAGGACCCTTTTCAATTATTCTGGGCTTTAACGGCGGCATGATGGCATTGAACGACAGGCTTAAGCTTCGGAGCATGGTTGCGGCAACAAAGGATGATATGGTTTATGTGGCAAGCGAGGAGTGCGCAATCCGTGCCATCGAACCTGATTGTGAGAAGGTTTGGGCACCTAAGGGCGGTCAACCGCTGATTGTGACATTGGACGGAGGTGTTGGTAATGGCAATTAATTATATATATCCCGATTATGAAGTATCAAGAAATAAGGACCGCTGCATTGTTTGCCGTGTATGTGAGCGACAATGTGCCAATGAGGTTCATAAATATGATGAAGAAAGGAATATGATGACTTGTGACGATTCCAAATGCGTTAACTGTCAGCGCTGTGTATCTCTTTGTCCCACAAGGGCATTGAAGATAGTAAAGAGCGATAACGTTTTTAAAGAAAACACCAACTGGAGCGGCCAAATCATAAAGGAAATATACCGACAAGCGGATAACGGCGGTGTGTTGCTGTCTTCAATGGGAAATCCCAAGGAATACCCCGTTTATTTCGATAAAATGCTTATAAATGCTTCTCAGGTTACAAACCCGTCCATTGACCCTTTAAGAGAGCCTATGGAAACAAGAGTGTACCTGGGCAAAAAGCCGGAAAAAATCGAGCGGGATGAGAAGGGCAACCTGGTAATAAACCAGCCTCCCAACCTTGAGCTTTCGGTACCCATAATGTTTTCTGCGATGTCTTACGGTTCTATCAGCTATAATGCTCATGAATGTTTGGCGAGGGCGTCACAGGAACTGGGCATCTTATACAATACCGGAGAGGGCGGTCTCCATGAAGATTTTTACAAATACGGCCCCAATACAATTGTGCAGGTAGCGTCCGGAAGATTTGGTGTGCACAAGGATTATCTTAATGCCGGTGCAGCCATAGAGATAAAAATGGGGCAGGGAGCAAAGCCCGGTATTGGCGGACATTTGCCGGGAGAAAAAATAGTAAATGACGTATCGAGGGCCAGAATGATTCCTGAAGGAAGCGATGCAATATCTCCCGCACCGCATCATGATATTTATTCTATAGAGGACTTAAGACAACTGGTTTATTCTTTGAAGGAAGCAACCAATTATCAAAAACCGGTAATTGTTAAGATAGCAGCAGTGCATAATGTGGCGGCAATTGCCAGCGGAATAGCAAGAAGCGGTGCCGACATAATTGCCATTGACGGGTTTAGGGGAGGAACCGGAGCTGCGCCTACCCGTATCCGGGACAGTGTAGGTATTCCGATTGAGCTTGCACTGGCAAGCGTTGATACGAGACTTCGTGCCGAGGGAATCCGGGGCAATGTCTCTATCGTGGTAGGAGGAAGCATCAGAAACAGTGCGGATGTGGTAAAAGCCATTGCATTGGGGGCAGATGCGGTTTATATTGCCACTTCGGCACTGTTGGCTCTGGGATGCCATCTCTGCCGGAGCTGTCAACTGGGACGCTGTAACTGGGGAATTGCAACCCAGCGGCCTGAGTTGGTAAAACGCCTCAACCCCGACATTGGAAAGCAAAGACTTGTTAACCTTGTTAATGCATGGAAACATGAAATTATGGAGATGATGGGCGGAATGGGCATCAATTCCATTGAAGCTTTGCGGGGTAACCGCTTGATGCTCAGAGGCGTAGATATGACTGAAAAGGAACTGGAGATATTGGGAATAAAGCATGCCGGGGAATAACTTACAAATAGGATATTCTAGAAATTAATCGATTAAGGCGGTGGAGTTGTGAAAAGGATATTTGTGAATGAAAAATGGTGTTTGGGCTGCCATCTTTGTGAGTATAACTGCGCATTTGCGAATTCGGGAGAAAGCGATATGGTAAAAGCCCTTAAGGATGTTAAAATCAATCCGCTTATTACCATTGAACAAAAAGGGAATGTTTGCTTTGCAGTGGGCTGCAGGCACTGTAAATCGCCGCTGTGTGTGAAAGGCTGCATTACCGGAGCACTCACTGTTCAAAACGGTATTATAACCATTGACAGGGATAAATGCGTGGGATGCTATACCTGCATTCTTTCATGCCCGTATGGGGCAATTATGCCGTCTGAAGACGGTGCGGTTCAAAAATGTGAGTTGTGCGTAAAAAACACCTGCGGTGAGCCTGCTTGTGTGGCAGGATGCCCTAACGGTGCAATCGTATTTGAGGAGAGGTGAAAAAAGTGCGTTATGTAATAATAGGAAACTCTGCTGCAGCGGTAGGCTGCATTGAGGGAATCAGGAAACTTGATAAAACCGGGTCGATCACGGTAATATCATCAGAGAATTATCATACCTACTCCCGGCCGTTAATAAGCTATCTGCTTTGTGGGAAGACCACCGAGCAGAAAATGAAATACCGTCCGGACAGCTTTTATGAGGACAACAAGGTTGCACTGCTTGCGGGAAAGAAAGCGGTCAGAATTGACAAAGGAAAAAAACAGGTGGTTTTGGAAGACGGAATGGAGATTCCCTATGACAAACTTTTGATTGCCACCGGATCCGATCCGTTTATACCGCCCATAGAGGGCATTGACACCGTGGAAAAGAAGTTCACATTTATGTCCTTGAACGATGCAAAAGAATTGGAAAAAGCCATATCTCCAAAAAGCCGTGTTCTTATTATGGGAGCAGGTTTGATCGGACTTAAATGTGCCGAGGGTATTGCGAGAAAAGTAAAGAGTATTACCGTTGTGGATATGGCAGACAGGATTCTTTCAAGTATATTGGATTTGGACGCTGCTTCTATTGTGCAATGGCATATTGAATCCAAAGGGATTAAATTTATACTGTCCGACAGCGTGGTTAGTTTTTCACCCGGCAAGGCGGTGCTTAAAAGCGGTAGGAGCGTAAGCTTCGATATTTTGGTAGTGGCTGTCGGCGTACGGCCGAACACCAAGCTGGCAATTGATGCAGGTATAGAGGTAGCGCGCGGTATTGTCACCGATGAACACTGCCGGACTTCTGCAGATGATATATATGCAGCGGGAGACTGCAGCGAAAGCATTGATGTGGTGACAGGAGAAAGACGAGTACTGGCTCTTTTGCCCAATGCATACATGCAGGGAGAGTGTTCCCCTTGATACCATTGATTTTGAACTGATATGTGAAAAACCTCAGTTGATGGCTTTTTCCCGTACTCAAAGAGAGCAAATGCTGGGAGGAGTGTTAAGATGAAAACCATTAATGCGTATAATATGCACTTTCAGACCCTGAATGACGAAGTCAGGGGATGCAGTGATAATGAAATTGTTATAGAAAACTGTTTGGGGCAACGCTATATTGCCAGCGGTTTAGGGGGCAAAAGAATCACTATTCATGGAGTGCCGGGCAATGCCCTGGGTGCATACCTTGACGGGTGTGAGATAATTGTAGAAGGCAATGCCCAGGATGCAACAGGGGATACCATGAATGAGGGATCCATTGTTATCCACGGTATGGCCGGGGATGCGACCGGTTATGCTATGCGTGGAGGCAAGATTTTTATAAAAGGTAATGTGGGATATCGTGCCGGTATCCATATGAAGGAGTATAAGGAGAAAGTTCCGGTCATCGTGGTTGGCGGGGTAGCCGGAAGCTTTTTGGGCGAATACCAGGCAGGGGGTATAATAGTAGTACTGGGAATAGGGGCAGAAGGCAAGCCGCCTGTCGGATATTTTTGCGGAACAGGTATGCATGGAGGAAAGATTTATCTAAGGTGCAGCAAAATGCCCGAGGGTCTGCCGCCGCAAGTGTCGGTAGAAGAGGCCGGCAAGGATGATATGGATTTGATTGAAGGATATATTAAGGAATTCTGTGACAAGTTCAATATTTCGATAGATGAGATTTTATCTGAGAAATTTTATGTCTTAAAGCCCAATACAAAAAATCCTTATCGCCAGTTGTATACACAGAATTTATAAAATATATGATTATATTTTTCTTCACCTGTGTTTATGCTAAAAAGTGTATTAATTTTATATACTTACTGCTGATGTTATGAAGTTTAGAAAAACACAATTTTTAGAGCCTGTTAGTACGATGTGGAAAGGATTACATCTATCCCCTCAAAATTAGTTGTGCCCGATTCCACGGAGTATCTACAGGCTCTGTATTTACAAAGCTAAAGTTTTTCGGAATACTTTTATCTTACGTATAATTAAAATCCGAATAACTATACTAGACAATTCGAACCTTGTATTTTTCCATCCAATAGTTTATCTGCAAAAAGTAAGCAATTGTCTGCGGTGTGGTCATCAATTGACCGTACCAGGGCACAGGATTATCGCTGACTAGAAGCTTTTCCAGCGCTTTTTTGTCGGCGATCTGCAAAACCGGAGAATTGGGATTGGAAATTACCTCCGACAGGCGGTTTGAAACCTCCCTTAAATAAGCGGGATGATGGGTTTTGGGGTATGGACTTTTTTTACGCCACAGGATTTCATCCGGGAGAAAACCTTTCATTGCTTCCCGCAAAAGTCCCTTTTCATAATTTTTATAGTCCTTGTATTCCCAGGGGACTGAGTAAAGATATTCGACAATTCTGTAATCGCAGAAAGGAACCCTTACTTCAAGACCGTTATACATACTCATCCTGTCTTTTCGGTCGAGCAAAGTCTGCATAAACCATTTGAGGTTCAAAACCATCATCTCTTTTGCACGGCTGTCGGTGGCGGAATCATTGGGTATTTTGTGTACTTCGGATAATGTTTTTTTGTACCGTTCATCCACATAGGCAAAGGGGTCAATTTGCCCTGAAAATTCCGGTTTTAAAAAGCCTGCACGGTATTCGGTGGATTGTGCCCAAGGGAAGCCGTATTTTTCACGGATTTCTTTGTCCCGATACCAGTTGTATCCTCCGAAAACCTCATCGGCACATTCTCCCGAAAGAGCAACGGTGACGTATTTCTTTACCTCTTTACAAAAGAGAAGCAGTGATGAATCTATGTCCGCCATTCCGGGCAAATCCCGGGCTTCAACCGCAAGATAAAGAGCATCAACCAACTCATCGGTGTTTATGACAAATTTGTGGTTTTCCGCATTAAGATAGCCGTTCATAATTTCAATGTACTTGTTGTCGCTGTTGGGTTGAAATTTACCGGGTTTAAAATATTTGTCATTGTCAATATAATCCACCGAAAAGGTATGAAGCTTTTGCCCTCGGCGGGTAAAATACCTCGCGGCAACGGAAGAAATCAGGCTGGAATCCAGGCCTCCGGATAAAAAGGTGCCGATGGGGACATCGGAAACAAGCTGCCTTTCAATAGAATCGATTACCAATTCCCGGACGATTTGAACTGTTTCTTCAAAGCTGTCGGTATGTTCACGGGCTTCCAATGTCCAATACTTCCATATTTTAAGACCGTGTTCTTCTGAGAAGGTTCCGCAACAGGCAGGTTCCAATTCCTCAACGCCGCGGAAAACACCGTATCCCGGGGTTCTACCCGGACCTATAAGTACAATTTCGGCGATGGAGTTTATATCAATTTCCGGCTCTATCAACGGATGCTCAAGCAAAGCCTTGATTTCCGATGCAAATATGAAGTTACCGTTTCTCAAAGCAAAGAAGAAGGGTTTAACACCCATGCGGTCCCTGGCAAAGAAAAGGGTGCGTCGGTTGCTGTCCCATACCGAAAAGGCAAAAATACCGTTAAGTTTACTTGCACAATCCTCTCCCCACTGTATATAGGAATGCAAAACCACCTCGGTATCGGAATGCCCCCGGAAGGAATGCCCCAAGTTAATGAGTTCACTGCGGATTTCCCCGGTGTTATACAGTTCACCGTTGTATACCAGGATATATTCGCAGAAATCATCTTTATAGGACATGGGCTGTTTTCCGTTTTCAATATCCATTACGCAAAGCCTTGAGTGGACAAGAGCTACTGTGTCCGTAAGGTATATCCCGCTCTGGTCGGGGCCTCTTTTCTCCAGCGACTTTAGCATTGACTCGTATACCTCTTTATGACTTAGAGGCTGCTTTCTCGTGCATATTTCTCCTGCAATTCCACACATATAAATCACCCTCAATATAAAATTAGCGCCGTGTTTAAACATAAATATGTTTAAGCCCGACGCCTTTGTCTTGCTTTATATTATATGCAGGAAAGGCTAAAAAAGTTATAATTTTTGCAAGGGGTGAGATTTATTTTATGTCCGGGCAAGTTATATTTGATTCTTTAACAGGGGCTATCAAACGTGAGTGAAATTGACTGATTTTACTTGCACTTCCATAATTAATATGGCATTATAATACAGTAAGGAAGATCAAAGCAAATCCCATAAGGGTTAGAGTTAAAGGAGATCAAGTTGACATAGAAGGTCCAAAATATTGTATTAAGTCCTTGCGTGATATGCAAAACCAGGCATTTTTTCGAAGCTGATTCCAACTGAGAAATATGCCGGTAAGTAATTTATATTTCAAAAATAGAATTAAGAAGTGGAAGCTTATGGGTTAAACATAAAAGTAAGCATTATTTTATATTTCAAATATAGGGGGAACTCTGTATGTATGACGAAATAATTTTAATAGGTGTGGGTCTGTTAATTATTTATCTTGCAATATTTCAATTAAAAAGTGAAATTAGACGTTTAAATATTACTTTGGATAAAATTGCCGAAAAACTTGGTGTTCCGGAACCGGCTGAAGACAGTCAGATAAAAGCATTTATTGCAGAAGGAAATAAAAATAAGGCCATTAAAAGATATAGAGAAATTACAGGCGCCGGACTAAAGGAAGCATATGACTATATCGAAAAAATAATATCTGATAATAGAGATATCAACAAGTAATAGAAATATCAACAAGACCCACCGCATATAGACGGAAAAATAAATTTTGAAACCAGGATTTATTAACGAATATAATGATGGTGAATCAAAGGCTGTAACGTATCATCACATATTCCATATTAAAGGGAAACATGGATTTGCACGGGACTTTTCTGAAACTATACCATGCCTATTTTAATTAATGAAAACATAATTTATATGAAACCATGATTATGGTTTTAGCGGATTTATTTTCTCCGGGAAAAATTAAATATTTTAAAAAAGTATAAGATTTTTTATGGGAGGTCAACGATATGGAGAAAAGAAAGGCCAAAGCGTATAGATTCTTAATTTTAGTGTCTGTTTTAAGTGTTATTCTGACAGGAGTTAATTATGCCCTATTTAGAGTAACAGCAATGGGGGTAGCATTTATTATAGCAATAATTGGAAGTATTAATGCAATTGTATGCTATACTATAGAAAAAAGGAATCAAAAGGGATAATTTCTTTGTTCGGATAAAATATTTTCGATGGGTTATTGTAATTAGTGTGTAATTTCATTTTTTATATTTATATGATATTATACTGTTATTGCAGCATCTACTGCGATGTGGTATAGTTAAAATTTGCAAAAGACAATAGAGGCGAGGTGCGAAGGTTGAAAACTTTATCGATAGTGGTGCCTTCCTATAACATGGAAAAATACATCGGAAGATGCCTGGATTCTTTTATTTCGGAGAAAATTATGGACAGAATCGAGGTATTGGTGATAAATGACGGCTCAAAGGACTCGACACTTCAAATAGCAAAGGGCTATGAGGAGAAGTATCCGGGGATTTTTATTGCCGTTGATAAAATAAACGGCGGTCATGGCTCTACCATAAACAAGGGGATAGAGCTTGCTACGGGCAAGTATTTTAAAGTGGTTGATGCCGATGACTGGGTGGATACCGATGCCCTAATCAAGCTTGTGGATTTTCTGGATGCTTGTGATTCGGATTTGGTTGCTACTCATTTTGCAACGGTAAATCTGGTTGATGATAAAAAGGAAGAGATCCGGTTTAACGATGTGGAATTTGAACGCAATTATTCATGGCCAGAAATTGTGGCAAAGAAGATGGTTATTCCTATGCATTCGATTACCTACAAGACATCGGTTCTTAAAGATAACGGCATACGGCTTCAGGAAAAAACCTTTTATGTGGACATAGAGTACAACCTTTTGCCGGTTCCTTATGTTTATTCCATTATCTTTTTCGATATTGTGCTTTACCAGTATTTCTTGGGAAGGCCTGATCAAAGCGTGGCCAGAAACAGCCTGTTGAAGAATTATGACCATACTGTAAGAGTGGACAGGCGGATTTTCAAATATTATTCCGAAGTGGAAATGAAAGAGCAGAACCGGGAGTATTTGAGGTTTTTCCTCGTTAGCTTTATAAGAGATCACTACTACAGCCTGGCTAATTTGCCCGACAAACCGGCAAACAACTATAAACGCTGTGTTGAGTATGATGCGATGCTGAAGGAATTAAGCCCTGAGCTGTATGGTCTTACCGGCAATTGGTATATTAATCTGATACGGAAAACCGGGGGCAGAATAGTCAAGGTGTTAAGCGTTATACAGCCTCTGTGGAGTTTTAAGGTTAAGCCTGCTTTGGGGCTTTTAAAGCCTGTGCGGATAAAACAGGCGTAAAATCTCAAATATATTTCAGGTATAAAGAATAGACAAAGAGACGTATAATTTCAGGCATAATGAATGAACAAAGAGACGAATAATTTCAGGCACGAAAACGTGCATAGAGATGAAAACAACGTGTATAGAGAAGAAAACCGAACCGTAAAGACGTGTACGGAAATGTAAATATTGCAGACGTAAAGAAGGGTACGTTTTGGAGAAGAAACAAAAGTCAATAAAACTGAATTTTATTATAAACGGGCTCAGAATTATCTTAAATATGTTTTTTCCTATCATAGTACTTCCCTATGCCTCCAGGATATTGATGCCCGAAGGCATAGGAAGGGTGGATTTTGCTTCTTCGGTTATTTCATACTTTATCATGCTTGCTTCTCTCGGGATACCCCTCTATGGGATCCGCGAGTGTGCAAAGGTGAGGGATGACAGAGAGAAGCTGACGAAGGTTGCCCAAGAGCTCTTTATTTTAAACATGCTGTGGACATTGGTAGCCTATGTGATACTTGCAGCGTGCATAGCCTTTGTTCCGAAGCTGTATCAGGAAAAAGAGCTTATAATGCTGACAAGTTTAAGCATTCTGTTTACCACCCTTGGGGTTGAGTGGCTGTATCAGGCCAAGGAGGAATACTTATATATAACGGTAAGGAGCGTAATCTTTAAGCTTATTTCTTTAGGGACGCTGTTCCTTCTTGTGCGGACTGAGAATGACTATATGTTTTATGCACTTATATTGATTATTTCCAGTGTGGGCTCTAATATTTTAAATGCAATCAATGCCCGCAAAATAGTCAGCTTGCGTCCGGTGGGAAATTATGATTTCAAGAGGCATATGAAGCCGATACTGACTTTGTTTGCCATGAACCTTGCCATCAGTATATATGCCAATCTGGACACGGTTATGCTGGGCTTTCTGACAGATGACAGGGAGGTAGGGCTCTATTCCACCTCAATCAAGGTATCCAGAGCGGTAATTACATTGGTTACTTCACTGGGAACGGTTTTACTGCCCAGATTATCCTATTTTATTGAGCACAGTGCCAGGGAGGAGTTTAAACGGGTTGTCTCCAAAGCCCTTTATTTTATTGTGTTTGCAGCTCTTCCAAGCATGGTGTTTCTTTATGTGTTTGCCGATAAAATCATTGATATAATGGGAGGAGACTTGTTTGCCGAATCAACAATTACAATGAGAATATTGCTGCCGATAGTATTGATTATTTCCCTTAGCAATCTTATCGGCATACAGATATTGATACCTCTTGGCAAGGAAAAGCTGACAATGTATTCGGTAATGGGCGGTGCTGTTGTCAATTTTACATTGAATATGCTTCTGATACCTATATTTGCGAGGAACGGAGCTGCAGTGGCTTCGGTTATTGCAGAAAGCGTTGTAACTCTTATACAGATGATTTTTACATGGCAGTTGGTGGGAAAAACCTTTTTATCAAAGGGAATGCTTAAGTATATAGGAGCTTCCCTGGTTATGGCTATAGTGGCCTATGCTGTAAGCTACTTGCCTATAGGAAATGTATTTGTTATGCTATTTGCGGCTGCCGGTTTGACAGGGGCGGCATATCTTTTGGTATTGCTGCTTTTTAAGGATGAAATTGTATATGATGTGATAAAAAAGGTTGCCGGTAGAGTAGGGTTTATTAAAAAAACGGTATGAGTAAAAGCGTGGATGAAGCGAATAATATCAAGTGAATAATATTAAGCTAGAATAATACTAAAGGATGATAGGTTATGTTTGATTGTATTGTGGTGGGAGCAGGTTTTGCGGGAGCTGTGATTGCAAGGGAGCTTGCCGAAAAGTCGAACAAGAGGGTTTTGATTATTGAAAAGAGAAATCATATAGCAGGAAACATGTATGACTGCTTTGACAGTAGCGGTATACTTATACATAAATACGGACCCCATATTTTTCATACGTATTCCAAAAGGGTTTATGAGTATCTTTCCGACTATACCTCCTGGAACAATTACCAGCATGAGGTGGCGGGAAGTATAGACGGGAAGTTGGTTCCCATTCCGTTTAATTTGAATACGTTAAAGCAGGTGTTTGACGCAGAGACTGCGGTTCGCTTAAAAGAAATACTGGTGTCGAAGCACGGGATGGAGAGCAGAATACCCATTTTAACGCTCAGACAGGACGAAAACCCGGAGATACGGAAGGTTGCCGATTATGTTTATGAAAAGATATTTATCAATTATACAATGAAGCAGTGGGGGCTAAAGCCGGAAGAGATTGATCCCCAGGTTACCGCAAGGGTTCCGGTACACATTTCCTTTGACAACCGGTATTTTCAGGATGAGTACCAGGGGTTGCCGGAAGAAGGATATACCCGGTTATTTGAGAGGCTTTTGAATCATGAGAATATAACGGTAAGATTGAACACCAATGCTTGCGATCTTATTAAAATCGATACGGTAAAAAAGAAGCTGTTCTTTGAAGGAGAGGTCTTCAACGGCCCGGTGGTTTATACCGGTGCAATTGATGAACTTTTAGAATACAGGCTCGGAGTTCTTCCCTACAGGTCTTTGGATTTTAAGTTTGAGACCTATGAAATGAACTATTACCAGCCCAAGGGCACCGTAAATTATCCCAATGACATGCTTTACACCCGTATTACCGAGTTTAAGCATCTCACGGGACAAAGGATTGAAGGAAAGACTACAATTGTCAAGGAATATCCGATGGAATACAATAGGACGGGAAGTGTAGGCAATATCCCCTTCTATCCTATATTCACACAGGAAAATATGAAAATGTACAACGATTACAAGAATATGCTCGAAGGAATAGATAATCTATTCTTGCTGGGAAGGCTGGCAGAATACAAATATTACAATATGGATGCAATAGTTGAGAGTGCGCTCAATATGTATAATAGAATGAATGTTTAGTATGGAAAGCTTTAAAAGCATTTTTCCATTATTTATATTTACAGTAAGAGAAAATTTACTATGTATACTAAAAAATTCATCCTATTTTTTGATTGACTTTTTATATTACTTAGTGCTATAATAACTCTTGCGAAAAAGCAAGGGTTATTAGGGCGCTTAGCTCAGCTGGGAGAGCATCTGCCTTACAAGCAGGGGGTCATAGGTTCGAGCCCTATAGTGCCCACCATATGCTGGTGTAGCTCAGTCGGTAGAGCAGCTGATTTGTAATCAGCAGGTCGGGGGTTCAAGTCCGTCCACCAGCTCCAGAGCCTCGCAACATTGATTGTTGCGGGGTTTTTCCTTTTTGGGGATTTACTTTTTTCTTCCTCATTATTTTAACAACACGGATTGATGTGCCTGCTCCCCGGGCAGCAGCTTAATATACTTGGAATAATATTTTAAATTATTGCCGGCCTGTGCGAAAAGAGTATAAAATCCCGGTGGCAAGTCGTTTATTGCAAAGTTACCGTCCTTATCGGAAGTTGTGTTATGCACCGGAATCCCATGGTCGTCACCGAAATACAGGAATATATGGACATAGGGAACAATATCTAAGCTGTTTTTAAGACGTGTGGTTCCTGTAATTTTTCCCGCTAATTTATAAAGGTCTTTATCAAGGTTAATATGGATATTTTGGGTGTTCAGCTGTATTGGGTTGACGTCCATCCTCTGATCCTGGCTCAGGTCTTGAGAATTATATTGAAAGCTGTCCTTTGTGATTTTGTCCAATATACTTTGAACATTATCCTTCTTTTCAAGTGCACTGTCCTGCTCTGTCATATTTAAACCTCCTGATCCGCCACCGTCAAGATTGGTTCTTGTATACCGGTGTCCGTGAGCTTTCATTATTCTCGGTTACCCAATTTTATTATATGAAGCTAGCGGGATTAACCCACTAGCTTCACGCTATTGTTATTTTCTCTTTAAAATTGCCTGTTCTGCTTCACCTTCAGAATTGGATTTAGACTTGGTTTCAGCAGCAACACCGGCACTAACGCCAGCATCGACATCTGAATCGCTGTCGGAGTCATTTTCAGCTTTCTGACCCTGATACTGTTTCTGGGTAATGAAGTTATAATTAATTTGCTTGTTTATTTGTTCATGAAATTCTTTTTCTTTTACGTCAACGTCAGTATCGGCATCATTATCAGCTGAAGCTTTAGAATCAGCACCGCTTGTGCTTAAAGCTTTCAATTTAGCTTCCATTTCGTTTTCAATTTCAGCTTTGAGTTGGTTTTTTAATTCGTCATAATTGAAATCCAACATTTGTAATTGCCCCTTTCATGTTTTGATGATTGTTTTATACTATATATTATGATTTGAGTAATGAAAGGTGATTGTTTTCATAAAATTTTTAAGGGATTATGTAAGGTTTTGCCAATTTAAAAATGCTGCGTTCTAAATACTACAAACACAGCATTTTGATTTATAAAAGGTTGGATGTGATACGGTTCAAATATCATTATAGGATTGACATAAAATTGAGGTTGTACAACCTTGCTATGAGACTGTTAATATTGAAACAGAACCGTCATATATGTATGCAACAAGATCCTTTGCATTTTCGCTATGAGTCTGTCAAGTTTGAAACAGCACCGGTTCAACGGCTGTTTTCCTCAATGCATGCGGGATCCCTGCGAGGGAAAAACCATATCAGCATTAAGATGGCTGCTGTGAGCAATATACTTGCGGCAAACATAAGAAGATGGTAGCTCTCCAAAAATGTACCAAAGCTTTCGGGCATTGCTCTGCTCATGAGGACGTTTATACTGTTAAAGGAAATGTGGATTGCGATTGCGGGCCATATTGAGCCGGTTTTGTAAACAGCTATGCCCAAAACCACTCCAATAAAAAAGGCATTTACTCCCTGTATAATATTCATATGGTAAACTGCGAAAAGTAAAGCTTGTATGATTATTACCGCCGGGACATTTAAAACTTTTCTTAATTCGCTGTAAACCAGGCCTCTGAAAATTACTTCTTCTATAATTGGTCCCATAATTCCGACGGTTATAAAAAGCAGAAAGGTATTTCCGCTCATGATTAATTCCGCTAAATTCTCGTAACCCTTTGATATTTCTTGAAGCGGTATCAGGTTGTTTATATAGTTTAAAAACAGGGTAACGAAAACGTTCATGGATATTCCCAGTATCAAGCTAAGACCGACAACTACAGTACCGGTTTTGTAAAATTTACAGTACTCGAAAAAGTTTTGTTTTCGCAATTTTGAAATTAAAAAATAAATCGGTAGACAAACAAATATTGAAATAAGCATGCCGGGGATGGCCCATTCGAATATTATATTGTTAACTAATGCTTCAAGGGCACCATAATCATAAATAATATCCGGATTTTCGGATAATCCAATGATTAATTGAGGTATAGCGGCAATAAGTGTTATTATTATCTGTGCGGCAAAGTATAGGGCTAAATACAGCAGTATAAAGGCTGAAGGCTTTATTAACAGCTTGGCATATTTCAAAAAATTCGAGAATAATTTATTCATGCTAATGCTCCTTAGATTCTTTTTACAATACCATTATTATAATAAAAAAAATTCAATAATGCTATCAATAAAAAATAAAACAGTAAAAATAAAGCAGGAAAAAAAGGATTTTTTCATGTTCTCCACGAATTATATATATTAGAGGTGGGTAAAATGATAATAGATACCAGTACAACCATTGCGTTTAAGTGTTCATCCTGCGGTACATTTCAGTTTATTAACGTATCACTTTTTGATTTGACATACAAAAAAGAAATTTGGTTTAATTGCAGGTGCAATGGATCATCACTGGTTATAGCCAGGGAGAACCCGATGAGCTATAGGATTATCATACCTTGTATAGGGTGCGGCTCGGACCATATATATCTTCTTGGCAGAAAAGAGTTTGTTTCCGCGGAAGTCAGTGTGCTCAATTGCCCAAAAACCGGCATGCAGCAGTGCTTTATAGGCAATGACCGGGATGTAAGACGAAAAATTGACAATCTGGAGAAGGAATTTGATGAACTTATAGACATGTTTGGTTATGATAACTACTTTATTAATACACAGGTTATGTTTGATACGGTAAATATTATTCATGATATTGCCGAGAAAGGTAATTTATCTTGCGAATGTGGCAATAATGATATAGAATTAATATTGCTTTGCGATAAAATTTATTTGAGGTGTAAAAAATGCCTGGCCAATAAAACGATTTTTGCTTCGTCCAACGAACACCTTAAGAACAATTTGCAGTTAAAGCAGATATTGCTTTTAAATGAGAATGAACCCTCAGATACAGGGACTTCACAGTCTCTCATGAAAAAAAGGGATAGAAAATGATTAATATTTTTTGTAATTATTTTATATTTTGGGGTGGACAGTTAGATAAATATGGTATATTATATTTATAAGCCGTAAATTTTAGTTATATATAAAATTATAAAAATAGGTTATATTAATGAGTTGATTTTGGGGATTATTATAGTATTTAGCTATTGGCAATAGTCACATCCGTATTGCATGAGTTCCAAATTAAATTTCTACGAGGTTTTATCATGGGTAATGCTGATAATATGAGAAGCGTGATTTTTGGGCTGCTTGGTTCAGTATATGTACAATTGACAAATATAATTTGCGTTGGTATAATGTTATTGCTTATAGTGCGATACTCGATAATTCTCCTCAAGTATTAACCTTTCCAAGGTATAAAAGGGTTTTATATATTATCTGAATGAATGAACTCCCTATTATATGGAAATAAATATTATGTATAAATAAGGTGGTGTAACATGGAGGATATTAAGCTCAATGATAAGACGCTGGAGGATTTAAGGTATATTGCGAAGATGATGGGGATTAAAAAAATTACAAAGTATAGAAAAAGCGAGCTTATCGAAAAAATTTATGAGGCAGCTAATAACGGCGGCTTAAACGCAGTTCAAAATGAAATTAATACGCAGGAAGCCAAGGACGCGGAAATCAACACTGAGCTTCAAGAGGAGACTGGCAGCACTGAAGGTGTTTCGGAAAATAAACAAGAAAATCCTGTGGAGGAAGCTCCTCTTGTGTTAAGAAAATCTAAAAGAGGAAGGCCCAAATTAAACAAATCCAATGAAGAAAAAACTCAAGAGAAAACAGTGACTGAAAAAAACGAGCAACAGGTTGAGCAAAAATCCGAGCCTGCTGCTGAAGAAAAATATGAATCTAATATTGATAAGGCTGAGGAAAAGAATGATCAAGCCTATATAGAGGACGAAGCCGAAAAGAGTGCTAAAACAGCCGGTTCTGAAGTTAATACCGTTGAAGTAAAAAGTGATGAGGCTGTTTTAAAAGACGAGTCAGCTAAGCAAAGTGATGCTTCAAGACTTGTGGAAAACAAAGATTCTGCCAATATTGAGGAAGCAGGGCTTGAAAACGGAGCTGAAAAGGCAAAGACTGAGAAAAAAGCCAACGAACAGAAGAAAGAAAATGAAAAGCCGATAAATGCTTTTGAAAAGATAGAAAGTGATGATCCTGTTGAGGGAGTACTGGAAGTTTTACCTGACGGATACGGCTTTTTGAGAAGTGATAATTATCTATCCGGTCCCAAGGACGTATACGTTTCACCTTCACAAATACGAAGATTCAATCTTAAAACGGGAGACAAAATCCGTGGAAAGGGACGTATACCAAAAGAGGGAGAAAAATTCCAAGCTTTATTGTATGTCCAAACCGTTAACGGAGATCCGCCGGAGGTTGCAGCTAAAAGAGTTCCTTTCGAGTACTTGACTCCGATTTATCCGGATAAGCGGATTACTCTCGAAACATCTCCAAGAGAATTGTCAACAAGATTAATTGATTTGATAGCACCAATAGGAAAGGGCCAAAGGGGAATGATTGTTTCGCCTCCTAAAGCCGGTAAGACCATACTTTTAAAGAAAATTGCGAATGCAATTACCACCAATTATCCTGAAATGGAGCTTATCGTGCTTCTTATTGATGAAAGACCTGAAGAAGTAACGGATATGCAGCGTTCGATAAACGGAGAGGTTATTTATTCTACCTTTGACGAGGTGCCGGAGCATCACATAAAAGTAGCCGAAATGGTTCTGGAAAGAGCACAGAGACTGGTGGAACAAAAGAAGGATGTTGTAATACTTTTAGACAGTATTACAAGGCTTGCAAGGGCATATAACCTTACAATTCCTCCAACAGGAAGAACTTTGTCGGGAGGTCTTGATCCCGGTGCCCTTCATAAACCGAAGAGATTCTTCGGAGCCGCAAGAAATATTGAAGACGGCGGAAGCCTGACCATTATGGCAACTGCACTTATTGAGACCGGAAGCAGGATGGATGATGTTATATTTGAGGAATTCAAGGGTACGGGTAATATGGAGCTTCATCTCGACAGAAGGCTTTCCGAAAAGAGAATATTCCCTGCCATAGATATAAACAAATCCGGAACCAGAAGAGAAGAGCTGCTTTTGGACCAGAAGGAGCTTGAAGGTATTTGGGCAATCAGAAAGGCAATGAGCAACATGGGAACGGCTGAGGTTACGGAAATGCTTATCAACCGTTTGATACAGACCAAAAACAATGTTGAATTTATTAACGGTATAAATGTTGCCTTTGTTGAAAAATAGTTCTTGCACATAAACCATATTTATGTTAAAATATCATTTGCGTTTTGAAAATTGCTGAAGTGTGAAATAACATTAAAATTATAAAAAATATAAAAATAAATTATAAAAATGCGTCGGCAATGCATTTTGATAAGGTTTATGAAAGAAGGTGAAAAGATGAAAGAGGGTATTCATCCGAATTACGAAAAAGCAGTTATAAAGTGTGCTTGCGGTATGACTTATGAAGCCGGATCCACCAAGAAGGAGTTGCGTGTTGACGTTTGTGCAAATTGTCATCCGTTCTTTACAGGAAAGCAAAAGCTTGTAGATACAGGTGGACGGGTTGATAAATTCAAAAAGAGATTTGGTATTTCTGATGATAAATAAGTCAAAGGGAGATTTCCCTTTGACTGTTTTTATTATTTGCGGCTAATAATTTACCCTGACAAGCCAGAATTTTATTCCTTTGTCGCTCCATCCCAGATCCCAGGGCACATTGCACCGGTCGGTGTTATGGCAGGTTACCAGGGCATAGCCCTTTGAATCTGCAGAGGTAACCATGGAAATATGAGTAATCTTGCCTTTCTTTTCGTAGGCAACATAATCTCCGGGAAGCAGTTTAAAGGAGGCTTTAAAGACTTGATTATAAGTACCCCTTGCTATTAATGAGCCTCTTCCGCTGTAAAGCATGAAGTTGTTGAATGCGTGGGCATTTACCCATGCTTTGCTTCCGTCCCTGTCATATCTCCACTCACCGGTTTGTTTGAATTTGCCTCCTTCAAACAGAATTTGAGATGCGAAGTTGGCGCAGTCTCCGCCCAAAGGGTTATAGTCCCGGTATTTTTTATTATAGGAAAATCCATACTTTTCATCTGCTGCCGCACCGCCGTAACGGTAAGCGTATTCCACTGCATCCCGTCTTCTTTTGTTAAGATTACTGAAATTCCTTGGACCTAAGTTCAAAAGATATTGTTTAAATTCCTCCACCTTTATATTGTCCTGGTTTAGAGAATCGGCAAAGGGATCTGTGTACCATTCTTTTGAGATGAGCCAATTGCCTTCGATGCTATCGAGATTTAAAGAGTGATATGTCCCAATTTTGAAGGAATTGACGGTATGCGGTTCGTTTTCGTAGCTATAGCGATATTCCGTTGAGGCAACAAAATTAAACAGGTAACCGGTTCCTCTTTCTTTGACGTAACGTATTTTTATTTTGGTTTTTATATCGGTAAATTTAATTCCCTGCTTATCGGCCCAAGTGTGGAGATAATTCATTTTTTTTGGACTGATGCTCATATGCCCACTTTCCAAGCGTTGTTCTCTTGTTGTATAATGACTCGATCTTTTCCAGGTCACCCTCAAGAAAGGCTTTATTTCGTATCTTAAATATTTCATCCAGCATGGTTATATGCTCTTCGGTAACGGCTAAGGTTGAGAGTACGGGACTTGAGTTGTATAGCGAAATGGTAAGGATAATAATTATAATTATAAATGCAATTCCTATAAGCATGGGTTTTTTTAGTGTAATAAGCAGAAACATTGTATTTCTCCTTACTGTTGATTTTCTTATATAAATTATATGAGGGAAATGATATAGTAATAATTTTCCTTAGAATTATATATTAAAAACATCTGCAGCAAATAACAGAAATATGCTATAATTGGAATGTATTTGTTTGATGTTTGAAAGGGATGTTATGGTACTCGAAATTATATTCAATAAAAAATCAAAGATCATTCTATTGTTGTTGGCTTTATTTATTTTGCTGCCGGCATATATGTTTCTTGAACCCTATTGGTTGAAAGTTAAGCATATGGAAATAAAAGATAAGGACATACCCGATTCCTTTTCCGGCAAAAAAATAGTTTTTGTTGCGGATATCCACTATGGAAACCATTTTTCGAGGGAAAGGCTATCAAAGCTGGTTAAAAGGATTAATTCCCTTGAGCCGGATATTATTCTTTTAGGCGGTGATTATATCGGAAAAGGAGGCCACTACATACAGCCGTGCTTTGAAGAGCTTGCAAAGCTCGAGGCACCACTGGGGAAATATGCGGTTTTAGGAAACCATGACTATTACAAAAAAGGCGAGATTACAAGAGAAAATATGAGAAAAGCCGGGATATCCGTTCTTGACAATGATGCCCGTTGGATTGTTTACGGTAACGGTAGGATAAAGGTGGGCGGAGTCGGGGATTATTATCATAGTACTCAGAAGATAGAACCGACTGTCAAAGATGTGAAAGAAGAGGATTTCGTCATATTGCTTTCCCACAATCCCGACTATGCGGAAAAAATTCAAAACCATAAGGTGGATATGGTATTGAGCGGTCATACCCACGGAGGGCAGGTGACGTTTTTTGGACTGTGGGCTCCCGTTATTCCTTCCGAGTATGGCACAAAATACAGATACGGCATGGTTGAGACGGAATACACAAGGGTTTATGTTACATCAGGGGTAGGCTGTACCGGTTATCCCATAAGGTTTTTTGCCCGTCCGGAGATTTGCGTGATGGAATTATCCAATTAAGAGGCTCTTCAACTTGCTTCAATATATTTCCTGTGCATTTTCTTTACAGCGATAAATATGAAAATAATTTGCATCCGGTAAAAAAATTGAAAATTTGATGGAACTTTTTTATATGTAAATCCATCTAAGTATATATAACAAATTTAAGCTAAGGAGTGGTTGTGAAATGAAGAAAAAAATAGTGCTTGCTATAGCACTGGCGATGGTTGTATCGCTGGTTTTCCCGAGCTTTGTAATGGCAGAAGGGGATCCGGGACTTGAAAACGCAATCAAGACGGTAAAGAAATATTTTGAGATTCCGGAAGAATTAAGCGAATTTTCCTATGGCGTTGAATCAAGAGACGGCATCAGTTATTGGAATTTAAATTGGTATGGAAAGAGTTTCAAAGGTTCCAACGTTTCAGCTACTGTAGACAGCACAGGAGATATACTTTACTATTCTTGCTATATGTATGAGGAGGGACCTCAAGAATACGGAAGGCTTCCTAAAATAAGCAAGGCTCAGGCAAAGAGCAAGGCTGAAGAAATTATTGAAAAGTTAAATCCTGGAATCCTTGCACAATTGAAGCCGGTGGAAAATAATGAGATAGGATCACTGGATAATAGACTGTATTGTTTTGCATATGAAAGAATACATGACGGAGTGCCTGTGCCGTCAAACGGGATAATAGTATACATGGACAAGCAAACCGGCGAGCTTCGTGACTATCAAAAGACATGGACAAAGGATTTGAGTTTTCCGTCAAAGGATAACATATTGAGTCTGGAAGAAGCACAGAAGGCTTATATTAAAAATCTCGGACTCAGACTTACATATAATGCGGTACATGATATGAACGGCTTAAAAGTATTCTTGGCATATTCCCCTGTTTACAATTCTTCTTACTATGTTGATGCTGCAACGGGTGAAAGATTTTATTTTGGAGATTTTTACGGTGCCGGCAGTAAAAATGCTGCAATGAATGAAGTCCGTTTAGATGTGGGCTTTTCGGAGGATGGGGTAGTACTCAGTCCGGAAGAGATAGCGGCTATAGAAGAGGTTTCATCACTTATAACTCAGGAACAGGCTGAAAAAATAGCAAGGAATTTAAAAGCCCTGAAGTTGGATGACACCTTTAAGCTTGAAAGAGCCGGACTTTATAAAAGGTATCCGGAAAAAAATAAATATAACTGGGAATTGTATTTTTCAAGCAAGGATGAGGAAGGTAAAACGAACTTCAGTTCAAACGTATCCATTGACGCAAAGACAGGAGAAATAGTGAACTTCAACACGTATTACTACGACGGTGAAAAAACTCCCAAGTTTAACAAGGATGACGCAAAAGAAGCTGTAGAAAAGCTTTTGAACGAGATACAGCCGGATAAATTCAAAGAGACCGAGCTTGATGAACAAGAAGAGGTAACAATTGTTTACCCGGAGAATGAGCAACCCAGTAGCTATGCTTTCAGTTATACAAGAAAGGTAAACGGTGTTTTGTTCCCCGAGAACGGCATATATGTTCAGTTTGATGCCATCACCGGAAATATTGTGAGCTATAGATTGACTTGGTATGATATTGAGTTTCCTTCGGCGGAAAAGGTATTACCTATGGAAAAAATCTATGATGCTTTCTTCAGTGAAATCGGTTTGGAGCTAAGATATGTTATAAAACCGGAGTATATTGTTTATCCAAAGGGAGGCTTTACGGTTGGCGAAGCAGCGGATGGTAAAGAAAAGAGCGAAGCGAAGCTTGTATACGCTGTTAAAGAAGGCAAGCCTACAACGTTTGACGCTAATACCGGAGTTATTTTGAATTATGACGGAACCCCATATAAAGAGCAAAAACCCTTGGTATACACAGATATTTCAAACCACTATGCTAAAAATCAGATTGAGACTTTGGCAGAAAATGGAATCGGACTGGAAGGTCCGGAATTGAAACCCAATGAGAAAATTAAGCAAAAGGATTTCATGCTGCTTATCTCACAGGTAATAAACGGCGGATATGAATTTTGGGGTAAGAGTGCCTTGAGCACTGATAAAGAAACAGAAGATTTATATAATGTGCTTATAAGTCAAGGCATAATTAAAAAAGATGAAATAAATCCCGAAGCACCTTTGACAAGAGAAGAAAGCGTGAAATTTGTTATCAGGGCTTTGAAATATGATAAGGTTGCGGATTTGAGTGACATTTTCAACTGCAGCTTCAAGGACAAGGAAGAGATAGATCCGGCTCTTATCGGATACGTTGTTATTGCAAAAGGTCTTAAAATAGTAAACGGCAGCGGAGAATACTTCAGACCGAAAGAAGAACTTAAAAAAGCTGATGCGTTGATCATAATTTACAACTATCTTAGTATATAGTTTCTTTAACATTTTTACATACAATTAAGATACTTTAGTTTATAAGGGGGCATTCTGCCCCCATTTTTTGATCACTATTGATGGGTAGAATTATTCTTCTTTATTAAAAATGAAGAATAATTGGGGATAAGCGTTCATACATTTTCAATGGGGCGAAAAAATGAAAAGATACATTTCTACTGTAATTTGCATTACTGTTTTTGCGATTATTCTTGCAGGAATTATTCATATTCTGGGACGGAGAGCGCATGAGGACTTTCCTATGGCAGCATCCGGAATATTTTTATCCGAAAATAATAAATACAGGGATAAAGAACAAGATTTATTACAGTTTGTCCGCAGTTGTCTCATGGGTCCTTCCGGAGAGGTTGTAACCAACTCATGCCCGGAAAATGGGGATGCAAGCACTCTGGCGGAATCGATAGGAATTCTTTTGAATTACAGTTTATTAAATGATGACAGAAGCATGTTTGAAAAGGAATACCGGTATTTTGAGAAGGAGCTTGTTACAAAGGACCTGCACATAAAGTGGAAATCGGGAGAAGATGTGACCTGTAATGCCTCCATTGACGATTTGAGAATAATCGGCGCTCTGTTCGGGGCGTATGAAAAATGGGGAGACGAAAAGTATTTTCAGGTGTCGTTGGCCTTGCAGCAAAAACTGTACGATTGCCAGGTGAAAGGGGGCAACCTGTATCAGTTGTATGATTGGAAATATGACAGCGCCAAGGAGTCTACACCTTTATGCTATCTGGACCTTAAGACGTTGAGAAAATTAATGTATTATAACAAGGATTGGGAAGAAGTCTATGAAAGAAGCTTGGCAATTGTGTCAGGAGGAAGGATAGAGGGTACTCCCTTCTTTTATAAGTATTACGATTTCAAATCCGGAGAATACCTTTTGGACGAGGAGTATAACGAAAAACGGAGTATTTGCCTTTTATACACCCTTTATACCGCGCTTAACCTGGCAGAGGAGTATTTTCAAACCGACGAGCTTTTAAGCTGGCTTGAAAAGGAGATGAATGATAGAAACAGATTGTATGCATGGTATGATCCTCACAGCAAAGAGCCTGTCTCGGAAATGGAGAGTACGGCCGTCTATGCCCTGGCTTCGGTTTATGCCCGGCTATCGGGAAAGAATTTATTGAGTGATAAATTTTTGGACAGGATGCTCCAGCTTATGGTGGATGATCGAAATTCCAAGTATTATGGCGGTTTTGGAAATAGCGAAACCGGCGAGTTTTATTCCTTTGACAACCTCACTGCTTTATGGGCCTTGGCTTTGACGAGGTAGATTTAGAGATTTCATCCGTTAAGTAAAACCTTGATCCCGGCTCTATCTTCTTTTGGTGGATAATATTAAAAAAAGAGTAATAAATTAATAGTATTAGGCAATAATATTATTGTATTGCGGTTACAATAGAGCTGGGAGATTGAATGCATTTATGAAAACGGTTTTTAAACAGGTTTATGTAGATATTAACAACGACTGGGCATTTAAAAAATTTACAGATGCTTTATATACGCTGATTAGCAGTTCTATAAATAACGATTACGGCTCGATAGTGTTTATTTGCATCGGAACTGACAGGTCAACGGGTGACAGCCTTGGACCGTTAATCGGATACAAACTCGGTGACCTTAGATACAAAAATGTCCATGTTTATGGAAGTTTGGATGAACCTGTTCATGCCAAAAATTTGAATAGGGTTATGGAACGTATTTCAAGCTGCTATGACAGACCTTTTATTGTGGCAATAGATGCATGTCTGGGCAAGATGGACCACGTAGGCTTTATTGCTCTCGGGCAGGGTTCCATCAAGCCGGGCTCCGGGGTAAAAAAAGACCTTGACCCCGTTGGCGATATATATATAACAGGCATTGTTAATTTTGGCGGGTTTATGGACTATCTGATACTCCAGAACACCCGCTTGAGTATAGTAATGAAGATGGCAGACATAATTTCGATGGGTATTAGATATGTATTATGGAAAATGAATTGTAATTCTGCACTATCCTCCATATTATGCAATGCAAAAGCATAAACGGATTTAATTTGTTTGTGCGCATGTCATGAAAAAAGGCTTACGATAGAAAAATCATTCGAAAGCCTTTTTTTAATGTTATTTCATGAAGCAAAACGACCGAAGATCGAAAGGACTTGATGCACATGAACTTTTAATAAAGGGATTCCGTAAAATATTTACGGTGTTTACTGAATGATATCGATGAAGGATTTGTCCACCCACTTCACATAATCATCCTCAATAAAGATTAGAACTTCGTCATCCTTGCACAACAATACTACTGCGTCATTATCAAGATACTTTACTATTTTCCCTGTATACAGCATCGATATCCCCCTATCTTTTGTAAAATGTTTCTTTTTTATATTTAAAATATCGGGTTCAAAACTGGTTAACTTTAGTGTATTTGTTCATTATTTTTACAATTTTATTAGAGTGAATTATATGTGGATGAAGGAAATTATGATTACCCTGATTTTGTTAAGCTAAATTAAAAATATATTGATTTTGTTTATATTGATATATGGTTTTTTTTAATGTATAATATTACTTAACCGTGTAGTCGTATGCAGCATCAGTTTTGGAAAAAGCAGTTCTGAGTTTTTGGTTTGCAGTCTTTTTATTCTCTTTTGTTAAGTCTAATGTCTTACTCAAGCCTTTTAGGTGACTTGAATAATTGTTAAATATTATAGTTTGACTGTTGTGGCTTGAGGTAGTAAATTAAGTGTAAGGTCTCCGTAGTATCAAGTTTATAGATTTAATATTTATAAAACCTGAAGGAGGTTAAAATATGAAAGTTGAAAAAAAAGAGGTGGAAGGTATAAAAATCGTAAAGCTTACAGGACAGATAAGAATCTCAACTCAAAATGAGTTCAAGGATTTGATGGACAGCCTTGCTAAGGAAAATGAGGGAAAGTCCGTGATAATCAGCTTAGATGGAGTAATATATATGAACAGTGCAGGGTTGGGAATTATTATCGATACTTATAAAAAATTCAAAGAAAAAAAGGGCAGAATGATTTTATGCAATCTTACCCCTGACATTTCCAAGCTTTTTGAAGTAACCAGGCTGAACAGGTTTTTAGAAATTTATAATACCGAAAACGAGGCATTGAGCAAGTTATAATTATAATAACCTATAGGACTATAATGGGACTATATTATTGACATTTAATGCTTGAAAAATGGTTAGGCTATTGTTATAATTGATTGGTGTGGCACAATTAATAGTTTTTAGCATTTTTTCAGAACAAAGGCGTTCCTGAATGGGATTTTTTATGCTTAATTTAGGTGCGCTTTTTTGATTTAAGGGGGATAATTATGGCAAGGTATTCAAAGGAAGATATTTTAAGAATGGTCAAAGAAATGAACGTTAAGTTTATTCGCTTACAGTTTACGGACATATTCGGCATATTAAAAAATGTTTCTATTACTTCGGACCAATTGGAGAAGGCACTTGACAATAAATGTATGTTTGATGGCTCATCAATCGAAGGATTTGCAAGAATAGAAGAGTCGGATATGTACCTGAGGCCGGACCCCGATACTTTTGTAATTCTTCCGTGGAGGCCTCAGAACGGGAAAGTTGCAAGGCTGATATGTGATGTATACAATCCCGATGGAACACCTTTTGAGGGAGATCCGAGATATGTTTTGAGAAGAGCCTTAAAAAAGGCTAATGATATGGGATATGAAACCTTCAATGTGGGACCGGAATGCGAGTTCTTCCTCTTTCAATTGAATGCGGAAGGAAAACCCACGATAATAACCCATGACAATGGAGGATATTTCGATCTCGGACCGGTGGATCTGGGTGAAAATGCAAGAAGAGATGTTTGCCTTGACCTGGAGGATATGGGATTTGAGATTGAGGCGTCCCACCATGAGGTTGCACCCGGACAGCATGAAATTGATTTTAAATACAGCGATGCATTAAATACTGCGGATGCAATTTTGACATTTAAGCTTGTGGTAAAAACTGTAGCTCAAAGACACGGGCTTCATGCTACTTTTATGCCCAAGCCGATATATGGAATTTGCGGTTCGGGAATGCATATCAATACTTCACTTATTAAAAACGGGAAAAACGTGTTTTACGACCCGAACGGTCCTCTTGAATTAAGTCAGGACGCCTACTGGTTTATAGGCGGTATTATGAAGCATATAAGGGCTATTGCTTCGCTGACCAATCCGATTGTCAACTCATATAAGAGATTGGTGCCGGGTTATGAAGCTCCGGTATATGTTGCCTGGTCTGCAAAAAACAGAAGCCCGCTGATTAGAATACCGGCTGCAAGAGGGGAAGCTACAAGGGTTGAATTAAGAAATCCCGATCCGGCATGTAATCCGTATCTGGCTTTAGCTGCTATATTAGCGGCCGGATTGGACGGTATTGAGAAAAAGATTGATCCTCCTTCTTCAACGGATATGAACATCTTTGAGATGAGTGAGGAGGAAAGAATTAAACACGGAATAGAATGTTTGCCCAAGAGCTTGAAGGAAGCGATAGATGAGACCAAGAAAAGTGAGTTGGTAAGGCAGGTTCTTGGTGACCATGTATTCAATAAATATATAATGGCCAAGGAAGAGGAATGGTACAATTATACTACCAGAGTAACACAGTGGGAAATAGACAATTATTTGACGAAGTATTAAGGTCTATTGTTGGCCGGTTTGCATATATTTTAATTTAGATAAATATAACACGGAGGCTATCGCCCATGAAGGACAAGAGGCCGTTGATAGGCATAACACCGGGTTTTGATTATAGTGAAAACAGGATGTTTCTAAACAGAGGTTATAGTGACGCAATAATTTTATCCGGGGGTATGCCTGTTCTTCTTCCTATAACGGAAGACGAGAAATTGTTGTCGGAAATGATTGAGAGCTTTGACGGGTTTCTCCTTTCCGGTGGACCGGATGTTGATGCGGTACATTGGGGGGAATGGAATTTAAGATTTAACGGAGAAATATCTCCTTACCGAGACAGCATGGAGCTGTTTATTGCAAGACAGGCGATAGCGAGGGATAAGCCGGTATTGGGGATTTGCAGAGGAATGCAGGTAATGAATATAGCAATGGGAGGTACTATATATCAGGATATTTATTCCCAGATTAAAGATAAGGAGCTTATAAAGCATTCTCAAAATGCACCCAAGTGGTATCCTACCCATATAGTCAAAGCGGAAAAGGAATCAATAGTTTATAATGCACACAACAAGGATTTGATTTGTGTAAATTCCTTCCACCACCAGGCAGTTAGGGATGCTGCACCGGGTTTTATAGTGACAGCAAGAAGCGAAGATGGTATAATTGAAGCGATTGAGCATACGGGCTGTAGGTTTGCAGTAGGTGTTCAGTGGCACCCGGAGCTAATGTGGGAAAGGGATCCGCTTTTTTTAGAATTGTTTAAAGTTTTTGTAGACCATACCGATAAATAAATAAAAAACGCTGAAGAGACGAAAAATCGGGTCCCTAAAAAGCAACATAATGTTGCTTATATGTCGAAAACGCCGATAAATAAAGTCGAATAATATGGTGTTTTGTATTTGTATTGATAATTGTGATACAATATGATAAATTCATATTAACAACATGAGAGGTTCCTGAATATGATTACTTGGGATTCGGTTATATTGTTTTTTTCGATTTCGTTACCTGAACAGTTTTTAATGTCATCGTTTGCGTGGCTGATTTTAGGTAAAAATGAAAAAGTGAAACTTTGGAAAGTATGGTGTGTGGGAGTATTAGCAGCAATTGCATTTTATATAATCAGGTACTTAATTTCCGATTCACTCTTTTGCGTATTACCTCAATTTGTAATATTTACAGCACTAATATATGTTGCATATCGGCTGGATTTTGTTGAGACGATTATTGGAAGTTTGGTAACTTTAGTGATTTTCGGTGTGGCGCAGGGCACAATTATTAATACAATTTTTCTAATAACCGGACTATCGGGACAGGATTTCGACGCATATCCCTATGTAACAATACCCAGTGCAATGGTTTACTTCATGGTTATGTTTCTTACCTGCTATGGATTTTATAAAGCCAATATCAATATTCATTATTTGAAACAGAAAACTAAGGACAAGCTATATATAAGTCGAATAAGGTTTTTGATTTTGCAATTGGCTTTTGGATATTTGAATCTGTTTATTATATATACTCTGTTTTTCAATAATATTAATATGTCTGAGACTACAATCAATAAGGCTTTGGTTATATTGTGTTTGGTACTTAACATAGTGTTTTCCGTGATTTTGGTAAGAAGCGTATTTAAAATGGGAGACATCATTAAAAAAGAGGAAGAGTTAAAGAGAAAGTACGATGGAAGAGAGATTATACAGAATATAAATTATATATGTTCCCTGATCGACTCGAAGGAATATAACGAGGTAAAGAAATTTCTTGAGTCTATGAAAAACGATGTTGACGATAAGATCGTCAGCAGCTGAAGTCGCACTAATAGGGCAGGTTGAAAGATCTGTTCTATTAAATAAAAAAACAGGGGGATGTTATTATGAAGGGTAAGGTTTTAGGGGTAGTATCAGCTGTATTGTTTGTAATTGCAACTCTTGTTTCAAGCACAGCATCTTATTGGTTCTTCTATCAACCAAGGGTACCGAAGGCACTACAGAAATAATTTGACTTTACTTCAATGACATCTTCAATGAGAGAACTTCAAGAGATTAATCTTGAAGATTAAATGAGCGACACGTTACTTGCTACATATCAGTATATTAGATTGATATGAGTTTCTTTAGGCACCCGCCTTACAGGGTGCCTTTTTGATGTAAAAAATTTACTTCACTTTTGAATTATTCGCGAAATGCATATATTTTGTCACGAAATGCATTATATTTGCTTTTTTTAAAAGTAACTGCTTTATGTGTAGGATATTGTGCTTTTTGCGCAATTTGCATTAAAAAATTCAAAAAATATAGTAAAATATATATGTATAATATGTTGACGTATAATCTCAGATTTTGTGTTCGATAAACTTTGCCCGGAAACTGCGTTTATTGCTTGTATTGATAAAAATGCGAACAATGGACGCAGTTTTTGGAGATATCAATATTAAAAAGCATTATTGATATCGTTTTTATATTTTCTTCCGAAGGAACATTTTTGACCGGTTTCAAAAACTATACTTCGTTCTTTTTGGTCAATTTGGGTGATGAACTGCCTGTTGGCTATAAAAGATTTATGGCAGCGCACAAAATTGCTGTCATTTAATTTCTTTAGCAAGTTTTCCAGAGAATCATGGCAGGTTATCTGGCCATTGGTCATGTAAATTATTGTGTCACGTTTAAAACGCTCTATATACACTATATTGTTGATTTTGATTATATAAAGGCTGGGCCCGGATTTAATTTCAATATATTTACAGTTGTTCGATACACTCAAGTAATGGTCGTAAATTCTTTGCAAACATTGCTCCAAGATTTCCGACGTTATGGGCTTTTGTAAAAAATCAAAGGTATATACCTTAAAGGCATGAAGGACATACTCAAAATGTCCGGTTACAAATACAATATAGGCGTGAGGGTTGCTTTTTCTTATCTTTTCGGCCAGAGCGTAGCCGTTTTCCGAATTTTTTAAATCTATATCAAGGAAAAAGGTGTTAGCCTTTCCTGAAGCCAAAGCAAACTCCACATCTCTGGCATTGCTAGTGGAACAGAGGATTTCACCGTTTATTTTGTTGTTATTTAAAATACTCTGGATCATGTTTGTAAGTTGAACCAGAAATTCCTTATCGTCTTCACATATTACAATTTGAAGCATTATCAACTCTCTCCAGTACAATTGTGTTTTTGTGAAACATATTGTAGAAGAAAAACGATTAGTTCTACTTTCCATAGTATACTATAAAAGTTTTTATAAATAAATACCATGCTTCTTCCGTATTTTCTTTATATAAGCAAAATACCCGCTTTAATGGGTTGTTTAATTTAAATAAAAATGTGGTATTATCAAAATACCATCGGATGAATAAGCTTCCTGTAATAATAACTTGTTATTCTTCATATTTTAATAATGTAAATTACAGCTTTAGAATAGACCTACCAAATAAGTTAAACATTAAAAGAGTACTGGATGTGATATTATGGACAGGAAAGAAAAGTATGCAGTAACAGGGCTTAATAAAAACGATAGGAAGGTTCTTGACAAATATACCAAATATTATTCCAATTTTATTGAAAGCAACACTGCAAAAACAGTTATACATGAAAATGAAAGATTTAAAGGCAAAAACTGATTTGTACCGAACCGGAGCCTGTAAATATTCCGTGGGGCCAAGCAAGATGTGCTTCGCTAAAGGGATACTTTCCCTCTCCCCGGCGTATTGACAGGCTCTATAATTTATTATACTTTGATCTTGTGCATTTTACTCGGCTTCAAAAATATGCACCCGGAGGGGCTTTTCTTTTTAAACTCAGTTTCGGGCTAATGCCGGTTGGATTATTTTTCTTTATAATAAATAGACAAAATGTCTTGATGAATTAGCAATAATTAAGTATAATATATTGAGTGCTCCATAAATATGATGTTTTATTTTTATGGGGGAAATAAACAAGTTAATATTTGGCCGTGCTAGATGGGGAGGTAGCGGTGCCCTATTCCTGCAATCCGCTATAGCAGGGTTGAATTCCTATTTCAGGCATGTTTCTGTAAGGTCTGCCCTTTGTAAGTGGCAATGAAAACCGGGTCCTGCGCAATGGAAACCTATGAATCCCGTCAGGTTCGGAAGAAAGCAGCGGTAAGTAGTCCTTTCCGTGTGCCGCGGGAAAGCCTGGTTAGAGCTAACTGCACTGGTAACGCTTGTATAGGCATGTCAAGGATAGGTGCACGGCCATTATTATATATCAAAAAGCTATTTAATTTTAAATAGCTTATTTTAATATTTAAGAGGGGTGGGAGAATATTCTATGGCATACTTAGCTCTGTATAGAAAATGGAGACCGCTGGTCTTTGAAGATGTTGTGGAGCAGGAGCATGTTGTAAAGACATTAAGAAACAGCATCAATACCGGACGTATTGCCCATGCCTATCTTTTCAGCGGAACGAGGGGTACCGGTAAGACAACAATGGCCAAAATATTCTCCAGAGCAGTAAACTGTTTAAATCCTAAAGACGGTGACCCCTGTAATGAATGTGAAATATGCAAGGGCATTCTTAACGGAAGCCTTTTGGATGTAATTGAAATAGATGCCGCTTCAAATAACGGAGTTGACAATGTAAGAGAATTAAGAGACGAAGTTGTATACACCCCTTCCAAAGCAAAATACAAGGTTTATATTATTGATGAGGTTCATATGCTTTCGACAGGAGCCTTTAATGCACTCCTTAAGACGTTGGAGGAACCCCCTTCCCACGTGATTTTTATCCTTGCAACCACGGAGCCTCATAAATTGCCTGCAACCATATTATCAAGGTGCCAGAGGTTTGATTTCAGAAGAATTTCTGTAGATAGTATTGCAAAAAGGATAGAATATATTGCCGGGGAAAGCGGAGTAGACATAAAGGAAGATGCGTCGAGGCTTATTGCAAAATTGTCTGACGGAGCCCTGAGGGATGCCATTAGCATATTGGACCAGTGCATATCCCTTGGAAACAAGGAGCTGACATACGAGGATGTTTTAAAGGTAGTAGGTTTGGTTACCGACACTTTTATAGTCGAGGTTGTGGATAACATCAAGAACCAAGATGTGGGAAAGGTTCTTGAAGCAGTGAACAGATTGGTGATGGAGGGTAAGGATATTTCCCAATTTGTTTCGGAGCTGGTGTTGTACTACAGAAACCTTCTTATATGCAGTTCGGTGTCCAATCCCGAGGATATAATAGATGTTCAGGAGGACATACTTCAAAAGATGAAGGAACAGCTCGTAGGGCTCGAGCGGTTTGAAATAATGGCGATAATTAAGGAACTTTCATCTTTGGAGGGAACGTTGAAGTGGTCCGCCCATCCGAGGATTTTGCTGGAGGCAGCACTTATCAAGCTATGCGAAGGTAAAGTTAATCCGACGGAATTGGAGCTGACGGAGAGAATTCAATTCCTTGAAAAGAGGATTAACGAAATAATGGAAAAGGGAATTGTTGTTTCCTGCTCCGATGATAAATCCGATATAGCGAAAGAATCCGAAAGTACCGGAAATACCGGTAAAGTTCCGGCGGCGGATGTTAAAACTCAAGAGAAGAAAGGAAATAAAGCTGCGAATATTAAAGGACTCGAGGTTTGGGAGGATGTATTGAAGGAACTTAAGGACAAGGGAAGAATGGTTCTTTATACCAATCTCTTGGATTCAAAGGTTATAGAGATAAGCGATAAAGTGGTGGGGGTAGTATTTAAAAGCGGCTGCAGCTTTAACAAAATGTATGTCTCAAAAGCCGAAAATCTTGAGGTTGTTGAGTCCTGTTTATGCAAATGTCTTGGAAAAGAAGTCCGGGTAAAATGCCTTGATGAGGAAGATACCGTGGATACAAGCAAGAAGGAAGAAAAGGATGAGCTGGTTGAAAAGGCACAAAATATAGCGGACAAGTTAAATTTGAACTTAAATATAATTGATGAGTAGGCTTTGGTTAGAGGGATTTTCAACGGGAAATTTCATGTTTTCCAAAATTATTCTGGCATTTTAGGGATATATTAATATATAATGTTTAATAGGCATTTTTTATATAGAAATAAAGATTTAAAAATAAATTGGAGGTAGATACGAATGGCAAAAGGTGGTTTTCCGGGATTCGGCGGTAATATGGGAAATTTGGTAAAACAGGCTCAGAAGATGCAGAGGGAGATGGAAAGAGTTCAGGAGGAGCTGAAGGAAAAAACCGTTGAAGCTTCTGCAGGTGGAGGAGCAATTACCGTTGTAGCCACAGGAAGGAAAGATATTAAGGAAATTACAATAAAACCCGAGGTTGTTGACCCTGACGATGTTGAGATGCTCCAGGATCTGATTTTGGCTGCAGTTAATGAAGCTTTGAGAAAAGCTGACGAAATGGTATCAACCGAGGTTAGCAAAATTACAGGAGGATTGGGTGGAATACCAGGCTTGTTTTAATTGATGTTTAAAGGATAAGGGTGAATATCATGAGCTTTTACGCAGCACCGGTTGCAAGGCTTATAGAAGAGTTTGAGAAGCTTCCCGGCATAGGTCATAAGACCGCTCAGAGGTTGGCTTTTCATATTTTGAATATGTCTCAGGAAAAGGCAGAAAGGCTTGCAAATGCAATAAGTGAGGCAAAATTGAAAACCAAAAGCTGCTCCGTTTGCGGTAATTTAACCGATTCGGATGTGTGTTCTCTTTGCAGTTCGGATAAAAGGGACAGATCGGTAATCTGTGTTGTAGAGGATCCGAGGGATGTGGTTGCAATGGAGAAGATAAGGGAGTTCAAAGGACTCTATCATGTTTTGCACGGTGTAATATCTCCAATGCAGGGAATCGGACCGGAGGATATCAGGATTAAGGAGCTTTTGGACAGGATTGGCGAAGGTGATGTCAAAGAGGTTATAATTGCGACCAACCCCAATATTGAAGGGGAAGCTACTGCAATGTACATTTCGAGGCTGGTCAAGCCTTTAGGGATAAAGACTACAAGGATAGCACACGGAATACCGGTGGGCGGAGATTTGGAATATGCGGATGAAGTAACCCTGGCCAAGGCTTTAGAGGGCCGGCGTGAGATATAGGACGGTAAGGTTAATTGTCTACATCAAATAAACTTCTTTCATTTTTCAAATGTTTGAGAAGGAGTAAAT
>ENA-UPSB01000385-UPSB01000385.1-bioreactor-metagenome-genome-assembly--contig:-NODE-385-length-74913-cov-58.155281_pt1 | contig 74913 bp, 60 predicted proteins | sample MGYA00238182_ERZ773286 | MGnify/ENA primary metagenome ERZ773286 (study PRJEB29026, sample SAMN07631240) | bioreactor metagenome | isolation source: Switchgrass digestor | place: USA: Dartmouth... | reverse complement strand
GTGGGTCAAATTTTATCTGTTAAAAATGGGTCAATTTAAATCCGCTATTGACAGTAATACCTTCCTGAATACCGAAAAGCGATTTGTACATCTCAGCATGGTAGGCCCCCTTCTTGAATATACAATTGCTAATCTGCATAACAAGGAGGTCGCAAAAAGGGCAGATGTCCTTTATTTTTTAGGTCGGGATTAAAGGCATTGATACAACAGCTTAATAATTCGGATATATTTATTCACAATAAAAACCACTCTTGTTTACAACAAATTGTAAACCAAGCGAAAAAGCCAGAAAATTTCTCTATTCTTAGGTTCATTATATCATTACTATAAATTATATACAATACAACAATACGTGTATTTATATAAATATCAAATACTGTTTAATAAGATAACAACCTTCCTCTGAGGAAGGCTGTTAACATGCTTATAAACAAATAAAATTAGGCTAACACGAACAACGAGATATAACATGGAGTAAGTATATCGACACCAAGCTAGTAAAGGCATATCGCCGACAAAGACATACCGGCTATCTTCGGGTCGCCGTCTACCGGAAGTTCGAATAAATCGGGGCACTCTCCCGTTCCCTCAATCCGGTAACGTCCAACTTCTCTCCAATTTATAAGATTTTTGGAGGTAAACAATGCATAATTCTGATTTTCAAGATACAAGGCCATAATCCACTGCTACTAGCCTTCATGCCAAACCACCTTAGGGTCACGGTTATATTCTTTTACAGTTCCAATAATCGGATTCCCCTGATATTTAGTCCAGGTACGCCCCCTGTCATTGCTGTAAGAAATGCACTGCTTATAGCACCGCCCTTTTGATTTCACAGATGTTCCACCGGCAGCCGTATAAAAGAGTATCATGGGATCTTCCGCCCTGCACTTGAACCCGGAGGTATTCCTGTTACACATTTTTCACATAGCCACACCTGAATGAGTATATACTATAAAAAGCGATATCTGCACTAGCATGGTTTTATCGTCAAATATCTTTTATTTTCTCAAGATGGACGTCCTGTGTATAATATTATCATTATATTATATTATCATCGCCCTTTCTTAGAAACCTCCTGAGGTAGTCTATGCCCAAATACAAGCTACCTATTCTTCCCTAACAACCCTTTCCGCATACTCCTTAAACAATGCGATGTACATTCTGTAATTATCAAGGGAAACCTCAGGAGGGGTCTGATGATCTACCGAAGGGATATATCCGCCCGACTTCATGACAGGCAGCAACCTTTCAAACTCAGCCCGCATCTCCTTTTCGCCCTTGGACATGACCATCTTGTCATATCCGCCCATCAAAAGAAATCCAGGGTATTCTCTGCGTATCCTAACAATATCAACCCCGGCCTGCCTCTCAAGGGGATACACACCCTCTATTCCGGCTTCCTGTAACCAGGGAATCATGCCGGTGATATCCCCATCGCTATCAACAAAAACCTTTACCCCATATTTTTTAATGCAGGGAATAACTCTTTGGTAGTAAGGGATCAAAAACTCTTTGAACAATTTATACGACAGCATAGAGCCATGGTTGTAAGACATGTCCTCTGCAAAGCCCACCATATCCGGAACCAATATTGAGAATAGTTCCTCTATTACGCGGATATTGAATTCCGCCAAATCATTGTTGATCCGATGCATAAGCTCGGGGTAATCGTAAAATGCATAGAAATGATTTTCAATGCCAAAAAGGGTTCTGGGAAACCAGAAATATCCATCCAACCACAGCCTAATGATTACTTCTCCCTTATCGTGTTTCTCTTTTAAAGCCATTGCCGTTCTTTTCATATTTTCGATAATTGAATCGGTATACAGATACTGCTTTATCTCCTGGTAGGATTTCTCGTCGGTAATAATCGGTGCCCCATAGGAAGATGGTCTGGGGCATTCAGAGGATATAGCGCTGCCATTAATCATAAGAAGAGGATCCAAGCCAAAATGCCTGAGCGATTCTTCCCACGTCATCCCCGCAGGAAGGCCTTCGCCCTTCCAACGCTCCATGGTCTTATCCCACCAGGGCGCCCATTCCACCATGGGAAGCCTGTCATCAGGCTTCTCAAAATTGAGCACTTTCAAAAAACGTTCCCTCGGCGTCATATGGCTCCTCCCCTCACCACAATTTTAAGCAGGAATCCTTCCACTTTTTCAGGTGGTTCCTATCTTTACAATAATCCAAAATATCAAGAAACCAATCCTTCATAATACTGCTTCAAATGCTGTTGAAATTCCCTGTACCTCTTAAACTGCTGGCGGTATGCGGCGCTCAAATCAACATCGGGATAAACGGTGTACACCTCGATGTCCATACCTTCATACATCCCTTCCTGGCTGGAAAAATAACCCGTTTTGAGTGCCGCCAAAAATGCTGCCCCCATAAGCGCGCTCTCGGGCATTGACAAGACCTTTATGGGGCTGCCAAACACGTTTGCCTTTATCTTAAGCCAATATTTATTCTGCGTACCACCTCCCACAGCTATGATGTTATCCATCTCGACATTCAAGGTCTCCTGAGCCACCTGCCTCATGTATTCGACTTCATATGCTACCCCTTCTAGGATAGCCTTCGCTATGTCATGCCTTTTGTGGTTTCTTTTAAGGCCAACAAATGCGCCCTCCAAGGGTATACCGGAAATTGGAGAGCTGCCGCCGGACAGATAAGGAAAATACAATATCCCAGTGGGTTCTTCAGATGCATGCTTTAGCAATACAAATAGATCATCGTAGCCTAGTGGCAAATCCGATAACACATACCTCATCCATTCGACCGAACCGCCAGAAGCTGATAGGCCTCCCATCCAAAAATAACAGCCACCCGATACATGTTTACCGAAACTCAAACCGGTGCTCCACTCAACCTCCCCCAGCTGTCGACCGGGTATTATACCCACCAGGGTCTCTGCCGTCCCCATGGAATCAAGTATGGATCCCGGATTCACTACACCTGCACCAAAGGCAGCGCAAAGGTGGTCATGCCCGCATATGCATACCGGTATTTCCCCTGTTATATTCAGCTTTGCACATATCTCACTTTTTAAGAATCCAACATTGGTGCCGCTCTCCACAACCCTGGGAAAGATATCAACCCTTATACCCATTCTATTGAGCAGCTCAACATTCCACGCATTGTTTTTTAGATCATAGGCAAAGGTGCGTGCAGCCAACGTGCAATCGGTGGCCATTGCCCCGGTCAGCTTAAAGGCAATATAATCAGCCGCCGATAGCCATTTGACATTACGCGGTAACTGGCCTCTTTTATGTAGCAGCCATAGCAGCTTGGGAAGGCCATGCTTGTAGCTTGCCCGCAACCCCGTCTTCGAAAATACCTCCATTTGATCTATACTGGCCTTTATAAAACGCGCCTGTTCCATTGCTCTCATATCAAACCAGGGAATAAATGGGATGCAAGGGCTCCCATCCTGTAGATTTATCAGTAACCCGGTCTCGGCCATGCTCGTTATCCCAATAGCTACCAGGTTATAGCCTTCTGCGGATGACAAAACCTTGGCCATACCATGCTGGACCGATTGCCAAATCTCTTCCGGGTCATAATAATCTCCATCCTCATCGGCGTATGTCCTATCGTCATACCTGGCCATACCTATAAGCCGGCCGTTGACATCAAACAGCCCAACTTTGCAATGAGTGGTACCTATATCAATCCCCATAAAAGCATCTCTCATAGCTCCGGATCCCCCTCAATATTATCACTTATTTCCATCATCCCAGGCCTGGAACCTGGTTAAAGGCTCATCTTTCATGCATTCTGGCAATCCACTGGCTATTCCGGGCTCCGACCGTTTAAACCCAAGCAAGCACCACAACATCCACTCCTTGAGCAAGCCCGTTAAGTTCCAAGTTCATGGAACTTCTGAACAACCTATCCCACCATAACCTTCTATATCATGGTATATCAACAATTTATATGCTTCATCAGCACAAACCCTTCCTTATATCCGCGCTTGTGGGCTCAATCGCTTCTTGGTCCAATAATCGGCTATCGATTTTATGGTACCATCATCTTCATGCTACGTCAAACGTGACTTCACATTTCCCCCATCATTTCGGACAAACTACTTCCTGAGGAGTTTTTTTACTTCCCTCAACAAGATTCTACTGAACTTAACAAGGTAAGATACAGACATCCTGGGCGGCAGTTGATACAATAAGAATAAGGATATAACATCCGTAGCATCGAGGAGGTTATAAGATTATGGAAGCCATAACAGGAAAAGAGCTGCTTACAAGAACATTCAAGCATGAACAAGGCCTTTCAAGGGTGCCGTGGGTACCTTTTGCCGGTGTCCATGCTGGTAAGCTGAAGGGTTACAGCGCCACCGAGGTTTTAACCGATGGCGAGAAACTATTTGAATCCCTCGTAGAAGTAAACAGGCTGTATCGTCCCGATGGGCAGCCGGTATTGTTTGACCTTCAGGTAGAAGCCGAAATTCTGGGATGCGAACTGGTATGGGCCGAAAAAGCTCCCCCGTCCGTCAAAACCCATCCGCTAGCTTCCGATAAAACCATTCCCCAGCGCCTGCCCGAAAAATCGGACGGGAGGCTCCCGATGATACTGGAAGTGATGAAGAGATTTAAAGCCGAAGTTGGGGAAAATACCGCTTTATTCGGGTTGATTTGCGGTCCCTTAACCCTGGCATCCCATTTAAGAGGTACGGAGCTGTTCATGGATATGTTCATGGATCCCGATTACGTGCATCAGCTCATTGGATATACCAGCCAGGTAGCCAAAAGAATGGCAGAATACTATATGGAAGCGGGTATGGACGTCATCGCAATCGTGGACCCTTTGGTCTCCCAGATATCTCCGCAGCACTTTGCACAGTTCGTATCAAAACCTGCTACCGAAATTTTTAGCTTTATCAGGCAAAAGGGATGCCTGTCCTCGTTCTTCGTGTGCGGAAATGCTTCAAAGAATATTGAGGAAATGTGCAAAACCGGTCCCGACTCCATATTCATAGATGAAAACATAGACATGGTTGAAGCCAAGAAGATTACCGATAGATATAACATAGTGCTTGGCGGAAACATTCCCTTAACGTCCATCATGCTGTACGGCAGCCAGCAGGATAACATGAAGTATGTTGTAGATCTGCTGGACAAGTTAACCCATCACAACCTTGCCATTGCACCGGGGTGCGACATGCCGTATGATGTTCCCCCCGAAAATCCCATCGGCGTACAGCAGGCCATACGCAACACCGACGAGGTAAGAAAGATGCTGGAGAACTATCAGGGCACCCAAGTGGACATGGAGGTTGAACTGCCAGACTATGATAATCTCGAAAAACCGCTTATCGAAGTGTTTACCTTGGATTCTGCCACCTGTGCCGCTTGTACCTATATGGTAAATGCAGTCAAGATCGCCAAGGAACACTTCGGCGACAAAATTGATTGGGTGGAACACAAGTTTAGCACTCTTGAAGGCATAGCCCGCATCAAGAAGATGGGCATAAAAAATCTACCCTGCATCTATATCAACGGTAAACTCAAGTATTCGTCCATAATACCTAGCAGAAACGATCTATTTAGAAGCATCGAGGAGTGTCTGAAGTGAGCCGCAAGATATCGGTATATTTGATCACCGGCTTTTTGGGAGCGGGTAAGACCACGTTTTTGAAAAACCTGCTAGAGCTTAGCAAAGATAAAAAGATAGGCATAATAGTGAATGAGTTTGGCAGCGTGGGAATAGACGGTACCCTGGTCAAAAAGGAAGGCATAGATCTGGTCGAAATAAACAACGGTTCTATTTTTTGCAGCTGCCTTAGCTCCACCTTTGCCGAAGGGCTGGTCGCAATGGCCAATACCCCCATCGAATGGCTGTTTATCGAAAGCTCAGGTTTTTCCGATCCATCGGGGATGGAAAAGATCCTTTACGATATACAGCCAAAAACCGGCGATATCTATGACTTCAGGGGTACCATATGCATAGTCGATGCCACCTCGTTCATAGAGCTGTCCCAGGCATTGGAAGTTGCACGCAAACAGATAGAATACAGCCATTTGATAGTGATAAACAAGGCGGATCTGGTAGATTCTGAAAGGCTCAAAAGGTTGGAAGAGAACATCCCCAGCTTAAATCCCGTAGCTCCCATCGCAACTACCTCATACGGCAGATTGGATTACGCTTGGTTGCAGCAAAATCTTGAAAATTTTACGCTACCTTCAGCCACCTCCAATTTCAATTGTCCGTCCAACAGGCCAAGGACCCTGCTTCTTGAAGCCGACGGTGTATTTGAAAAGGAAAAGCTAAAGGCCTTTTTGCAAAGCCTTGCAGATCTGGCATTCAGAATAAAAGGCTTCTTTAAGCTAAACGAGGGATGGCATTACGTGGATGGAGTGAACGGCAGCATCTCCATTACGCCTATCAATATTGAACGCAGCTTGTCACAGCTGGTAATGATTTTGAAGACCAGACAGCCGGTGATGGGTACAATACAAAAAAGCTGGGAAATGCATTTTAGCAATGAATTGCATATTAAGTGAACCATCTACCGCATATGGACTTTCGTAAGAGATGAAGAACCGGTTTACCTTCATTCGGTTGAAGAAAGATGATCTCCTATGCTTTTTGATATAAAAAGAGGGCGTTTCTTCTCCTTAAAACGCCCTCTTTTTATTACCCTACTTATTGCCTTACTTATGCTACAAAAGTCTTTGCTAGGTCAGCAGCCGATGCTGCATCAGGTGCATAGCCATCAGCACCGATTTCATCGGCAAACTTCTGCGTGACCGGTGCTCCTCCTACCATAACCTTTACTTGATCTCTTAAGCCTGCCGCCTTCAAAGCTTCAATGGTATCCTTCATGGACGGCATGGTGGTAGTGAGAAGAGCTGACATGGCAACTATACAGCCCGGCCCTGCAGTTTTTGCTGCATCGACAAACTTTTCGGGCGAAACGTCGATGCCAAGATCGGTCACCTGGAATCCCGCACCTTCGAGCATCATGGCAACCAGGTTCTTACCAATGTCATGCAGATCGCCCTTCACAGTGCCAATAAGTACTTTTCCTATCGGCTTTACATCCCGTTCGGCCAGCAAAGGCTTTAGGATATTCAACCCGGCATGCATTGCGCGAGCGGCGATGAGCACCTCGGGAACATATATCTCGTTATTCTTGAACAGCTCACCTACCTCGCCCATCCCTACTATTAGCGCCTTATTTACAATGTCCTCAGGATTTACACCCTCTGCCAATGCTGCTTCAACCATTTCCTTCACCTTTGGAGCATTTCCGGCTTTCAAAGCGTCAGCAATTGCCCTAAAATCAGCCATCAGTTAACCCTCCCTATCAAATATTACGGTTCATCATTCAAACGATACATCTTAAATTATTGCCATGTACATGCTCTAAAAACCTACATTTTAAATTATAACAGGTTTTAGCCCAAGCTGTATCGGTTAATTCTTGTGAATATAGGTAAAATCTTGTCAATGCTGTTCTAAAGATTTTTCCTGTATTGAGAAGGAGATATGCCCACATATTTCTTAAATACTTTGCTGAAATAGCTGGCATCCTCATACCCCACCTGAGATGCAATGGCTACGATAGAAAGCGATGTATCCTTAAGCAATTCTTTAGCCTCTTCCATCCTCACCATGGTTAGATATTCCAAGAACGTTATGTTAAGCTCCTCCTTAAATAAATGGCTGAGGTAGTAAGGACTTATATACACGCTGCGTGCCACATCCTCAAGGGTGATATTTTTATAATAATTTTCTCGAATGTACTTTAAAGCCTCACCAAGGCTTTTGGCATTACGAACCTTTTTCACCTCGTACACGGTATCCATGAAGGTATCCAGCACCTTAACAACCCAGCGGCAAATCTCATCAACGCTGTTCATCTGCGAAAGTTCGGAAATGAAGTTGTAGTTTAAGCCCAACAGCTTTTCCATGCTGGCGCCACCTTCTACCGCGGCCCTCGATACCACGACTACCAGCTCCAATATCCTAGCCTTCATAAGCTCCATATTTCCAGCCGTACGGAAGAATATATCCCCCAGCAGATCATTTAAAATCTCCTTTGCACCGGTACGGTTACCCAGCCTGACATTGCTCAAGAGCTCCTGTTCTTTGTCTATAGGGTACATTGGTTCCTGCGCTTTGGTTTCGAGCGCCTTGATGGTCTCCTCAGCTTGCTTTCTCTCAAATATCGCTTCGGCCAGCTTTGCCTGCTGTTCATTGAGCTCCTTCCTGTACTGAAGCGTAAGCATACCGGTTTTAGCAATATGATTGGCCACTATGAAGATAAGCTGGGCCGCCGCCTGTACGCTCCTGCTCGATAGCATCTTGATCTGCCTGCTGGCCACCACCAGGGCTTCGCGATTGATGTTGAGGTCCCGGGTCAAATTCAAAAATTCCTGAAGGGCAATCTCATCCCATTCCCACATAATAACAGGCCCGCATGAGATGCTGCCGAGGTATATATCCTTGAACATTATAGGGGCGGCAAATTCTATCAACCCGGCATGACAGCGGAAAATATAGGGCTCGCCCAGCTGCGCTGCCTGCCTCCCCGCATAGCTCATAGATTGATTACACCGTTTAAGGCCCTCGGGATCCGAACGGACTATCTTGCAAAACGGGCACTGGCCCTCATATTCATCGGGAACAATAATAGGCTCACCCCTGGCATTAGCACATATTGCCCCCAGTCCCGTAGCCAGCACAAAACAGTTGAGTATGCCCTTCAATTCTTTTACATCGATGACATCCTCAATGCTGATATTCCCCGTATCGTATATTTTGTTATCGTATTCAGCCACCCGGCAATCCTCCTGTTAACACCCGCTTCATTCGTTTAACGATAACCCCTTGCCACCTGCAAGAAGACGGGCCCCCTTTTAAACCGTCAAAGCCTACAAGCATACAAGCGATTACATCCCCTTAAGCGCCACCTGTATTCTCTGATCATGCCCCGCCTTCACCGGCAGATCCCTGGCCCTGTTGACCATTCTGCTTACCATTCCCGCCTGTTCCCGGGCTATCCTGTCCGCCAGGAGCCCCCTGGTTCTCGCCAGGTTCCTGGGGATTGTCCTGGTTTTTCCCCGGTTCTTGAGAACCACCCTGGTTGTTTCCTGGTTCCTGGGAACCGCCCTGACCATTTCCCGGCGTCTGGCCGCCATTATTCGATCCGTCCTGCGGAGGATTTTCCCTTTGTTCTGCGACTTTGAATATGGCCTCGGCCTGTTTTTTCAAATCATTGGCCCTGTTCATAATATCCTGGGCGTTCTGGCCTTTTAATGCTTTCTCTACGCTTGCAATCAACGCCTCAATCTTCTGCTTTTCCTGGGCAGTGAGCTTGCCATTCTTCTCCTGCATCTGTGCCTTGGCCCACTGTATCACCTGCTGGGCATCGCTTCGGGCTTTGGCAAGGACCTGCTCCTGCGCCTTCTTCTCTTGCTCTTCTTTCTTGCGCTGTTCAAATATTTGAGAGAGGTTATCTATATAATTTTTCAGCTCTCTTATAGCTGCCTTGATGGACGCCGTATCTTCAATATCTATATTTTCCCGCACCTTATTTATGCGCGAGTCTATGCCGGCCTTTTCCTCATCCTTCATATATGCAGAATACTCGGACATGAGCTTTTGCGCCCTATTTATCACATTATTGGCTTCATTTATAGCCGCTGTAAGCGCCTTATGCTTTTCTTCCAGTTCCTTCTTTATATATCTTACATCCTCTTTGGGATCAATCTCTATTTCAATGCCAAAGACTTCCTTTACCAGGTCCCTTTTTCCGTACTGATTTATACCCCAGTAGCCCTTTCCATCCATATCGAGAAAATCGCCTGGTATGCTGTAAGTATGGATGTCAGAAAGGTTCAGCTTCATCCCAAAAACTCCCAAAGCAGCGATCTGCTTTGCATTTAAATTGGTGTAAACCTTGCTCTTTAACACTTCATAATATTTGGAAACGTTGAGGAGCTGTTTCGAAGACTTGAGCTGATCAAATATGGCCAACAGCATCTTCTGCTGATTTTTCACCCTCTGAATGTCCCCCGCAGGGAAACGCCTGTTTCTGCAGTACGCCAGTACCTGCTGCCCATTGAGCCGTTGCAGCCCGGGCGTTATCACGTTCCCTCCCACTTTGACGGTAACGTCCACATCAAATTCCACGCCGCCCATAATATCGACTATCTCCACGAAGGCATTCATATCAATCCCAACGTAATAGTGTATGGGAATTCCGCCCAAAAAGCTGCTCACCGTCTCTATTGTTCTCTCAAAGCCTTCGCCCTTAAATCCGCCACCCCATACAAAGGCGGTATTGATCCTGTCCCTTTGCTGTCTCCCCGGTATCTTAACATAGCTGTCCCTAGGAATTGAGATGAGATACACCTGATTGGCTTTAAAATCAACGGACAATAAGATGATCGTGTCGGTCCTAAATGCCCCCATGGTCTTATAGCGCTGCTCATCTGCATCTAACCCTAACAGGAGAATGTTTATCCTGTCCTCGTCAAAGCGGTACTCCTCTTCCGGTTGCTGGATGAGGGAAACCTCCTTATCCTCTTGTTTGATAGGCGTGTTATCCTCTTTCTCTTCGGTTTGCGGCTGCGGTTCAAACAGGGTCTCAGGATTGAGGATCTGATAGATAGTATAGCCTGCATAGGACACTCCCGATATCAGAAGCAGGGCAATTAATATTAAAACCTTCTTTTTCATAAAAAGGCGCCATCCTTTCGTACATCATTTCAATCTATATTATACAATATTAGCTCCCATTTTGTCTTTAACATTTAAACAGCAATTTGTTTACCCTTATATTAAAATGCTATGCATAAGTTTACTGCCTATTGGCCTGCGGCTATCCTTATCTTAGCCTGATGCTCGGCATCCACCTTCCCGTCCTTGTGGCGCACGCTGTTTAAAAAATGAATATCGAAATGCCCATCTGCCCCGTTTCCTTTTATCCTATCGTAATTTATTCCTGGCCCATAATCACCGCTTCTCCAGGTGACTTGCGCCCCATCGGGAGCGGAGTCTAGGCCAGCATGCAATGCCGCAGTAGCAGAAGCCGCCAACTTACGCCCGTTTACCAGCACCAGTACAGGGCGCCTTGCCCAGTAGTTTACAGCACCGCTGGCCAGCTTCTCGTGCTTTTCCCAGATGCCCTTCATCGTGAGGGTATCCTCCTTGGTCAACGGTTCTACGTCGGCATGGCCCGTTCCATACGTCCTTACAACTTTAAAGCTGATGCCTGTATAATAGTCCACAACCGTTGCCGTGGAATTAAGCGGGAAAACGTATTGCGCTTCTCCCCACCAGTCTAGCAGCTCACCGTATTGTGGGCCGGGCGTGGCTTTTACGGGTATCTCCTTCTTGGGTATCTTTAGCACCTGGCCAACATACAGCACGGCCGAAGTGGATATGCCGTTAGCCTTGGCAATATCCTCGACGGTCACGCCATACTTATACGACAGGTTCCACAGGGTGTCGCCCTTAACTATGGTATGGTTTATATATGTAACCTTGGGCACATTTATGGCTTCATTGCCCTGTGGAATGATGATCTTCTGCCCCGGATAAATTACGGTGGAGCTGTTCATATTGTTGGCAGCAAATAGCTTATCCAGAGAAACCCCGAAGCGCTGGCTGATCTTCCATAGGCTATCACCGGCCTGCACGATATAAACGTTTTTATCGTCTCCTCGTGAAGTAGTCAAGCCGGCCAGGTGCTTATTCATGACGCCACGGGTAATAGGGCCTATGATCCCATCTACCGCCAGTCCGTTTGCCTTCTGAAAAGCCTTTACAGCCGTCTCGGTTATGCTGCCAAAATAACCCGTAATCTGTGGGTATGAAAAGAAGCCCAGGTCCTTGAGAAGGCGCTGAACAACGGCTACATCTTCACCGCTCATCCCCTTTTTCAAAGTCCTAGTAAGCTGATACCCTGCAGCTGAAGCCTGCGAAACGAACGCACACATGAACAAGATGAGTATTAAGGCTACAACTACCGATAATGCAAACCTTTTTGCAAACACGGTTTCCCCTCCCTTTTCCAGATAATTGAAATGATGTACTAAAAAGGATGGCCTGTATCATATTGTATTATAACTTGGAAAAGGGAGGGCATTCTAGTTGAAAAATATGGTATTGCCGCTTATGCCTATCCCCTCATCTGTGATATAAGCTCTCGCTCTTTTTCCTCCATAAACTGGTTTGTATAAAGTCTGTAGTAATAGCCCCTTTGCCTTAATAATTCCGTATGGGTGCCCCTCTCAACTATCCGTCCATTTCGAATCACCAGTATGCAGTCAGCCGACCTTATGGTTGACAAACGGTGGGCTATCACAAAGCTGGTCCTGCCATGAAGCACCTTTTGTATGGCGTTCTGTATGATTTGCTCGGTTTCGGTATCCACCGAAGAGGTAGCCTCATCCAATACAAATATCCTGGGATTGGCTAGAACGGCGCGGGCAAACGAGATGAGCTGTTTTTGACCGGTAGACAGCCTGTTCCCTCCTTCGCCCACTTCGGTGTCATACCCTTTTTCCAGCTTCATGATAAAATCGTGAGCATTGACCAGCTTGGCGGCTTCCATAACCTCTTCATCGCTGGCATCCAGCCTGCCGTACCTGATATTCTCCTTAACGGTTCCGCTAAACAGGTGGGGCGTCTGCAGCACATACCCTATATTGGACTGCAACCACAGCTGGGAACGCTTGCGGTAATCCACCCCATCAATCCTTATTTCCCCTTCGGTAGGTTCATAAAAGCGGCACAGGAGGTTTACGATGGTGCTCTTACCAGCACCCGTCTCGCCCACCAGGGCAACGGTCTGGCCGGCTTTGACCTCAAGATTGAAATTTTTAAGCACCTCCTCGCCATCCTTGTAGGAGAAGGATACACTGTGGAAGGTGACATTCCCTTTGATGGGCGGCCAGTTTTCCTTTTTGGGTATAAATAAATCGCCGTATCTCTCGATAATCTCGGGGGGATCCTGAACATCCGGCTGGGTTTCTATCATGGAAAAAACCCGTTCGGCCGAAGCCTGAGAATTTTGCAGTTCGGAAAAAATGTTGGCAATCTGGCGAATGGGCTCAAAAAACTGTATTGTATACGAAATAAATGCTACCAGGACGCCATAGCTAATGGTGTTATTGATGACGCCTTCACCGCCCAACCATAGCACCAATCCGGTCCCTATGCTGCCCAATGTCATTACAACCGGCATATAGATGGATGAGACCACAACCGCCCGAACGGATGAATACCGCATTTGTTCGGTAAGCCCTTCAAAATCCCTCAGGTTTTCCTCTTCCCTCACGAGGGACTTCGTGGTCTTTGCCCCCATTATTCCCTCGTTGAAGGCACCGGTAATCTGGGAATTGATCTTTCGCACCTTTCGATATGCCTTCAGTATCATCCTCTGAAAATACACGCTGACTACTGCCAAAACTGGGACCACAGCCAGGGTGATGAGCGCGAGCCTCCAATTTAGATAAAGCATGATCCCTATGGTGCCCACCATCATGGCGCTCGCCCACATTAGATCCACAAGGCCCCAGGCAAGCGTTTCGCCCAAACGCTGGACGTCGGAGGTCATCCTGGCCATAATCCATCCAACCGGCGTTTTATCGAAATACGAAAACGATAGCTCCTGCAGTTTTTTGAAGCCCATATTTCTAATGTCATAACACAGGCCTATTTCAATCTTGCCTGCTATGGATATCAGCAACCACACGTTGAGAGCCTGAACTGCAATGAGAAGGCCATAAACTATAGCGAAAATCCATAGCCCTCCCAGCTTGCCCGGCACAATGAAGTTATCCACGGCATAGCTATTCATAAGCGGAAAAATGGCGTCAATGCCACCCGATACCGCCATGACCAGCGCCAGCAGTAGCAGATCCTTTCTGTAGGACCGGGCATAATGAATCAACTTTTTCCACAAGTCTATATTAAACGACTTGGTATATTCCTGCTCCTCGTAAGAGATCATTACCTCATCCCCCCTTCTTGCACCGAAGGCTCCAGCATACCGCTCTCATGTGCCAGCTCCTCTTCCAGCCGGTTCTGCAATGCCCATACCCTCTGGTACAGGCCAGGCTGCTTGATGAGCTCTTCATGGGTACCCGACTGAATCAATCGGCCCTGATCCAGCACCAGGATTAAATCCGCTTCGGCCAACGTAGTGATACGATGGGATATGATAAACGTGGTCACGCCTTTTCGCCTTTCCCTCAAAGCCTTTCTTATCTGTGCATCGGTCTCGGTGTCCACAGCGCTGAGGGAATCGTCAAATATCAGTATGGAACTGTTTCGGACAAGGGCCCTGGCAATGGCAACCCTCTGCTTCTGCCCTCCGGAAAGGGTCAAACCCCTCTCGCCCACCAGAGTATCATACCCTTTTTCGAATTGCTGTATGACATCATCAAGGGCAGCCACGCGCGTAGCCTCTATAATCTCTGCCTCGCTAGCGTGACTGTTACCCAACGCTATATTCTCCTTTATAGTCTTGGAGAATAAAAAGGGTTCCTGAAGCACAATGCCGACATGCTGGCGCAGCCATTTTTTGTTTATCCTATTAAGCTCGACCCCGCCGATGGTAATGGATCCTCCCTGATAGTCATATAGCCTCAAGAGCAGGTGAACCAAAGACGACTTCCCGGAACCGGTAGGCCCGAGTATGGCAACGGTTTGCCCCCTGCTTACCTTAAAAGACACGTCTTGAAGCACCGGATAGCCTTTCTCATACTCAAAATATACGTTTTTAAACTCGATGTCGGCATTTAAGTCGGGTTTGAGCCCATCCTCATCCATCTCTTCCCTCGGCTTGTCGAGGAGCTCTTTAACCCTCCCCAAGGATATCTGGGTTCGCCCCATGTCGGTCAGTATTCTGCCCATCTGCCGTACGGGCCACAGCAGCATACCCTCATAGCTCATAAAGGTAATCAGCGTTCCAAGCGTCATGATACCCCGGGATGCCCAGTATACCCCTATAACAAGCACTACTCCCATTTGAAACATTATGAGGAAATCTGAAAGCGACCAATAATTGGCCGATAGCCGTGTAAGACGGTATGATAGATCTCTGTACTCCCTGTTTTTATCATCAAACTTCTCAACCTCATAAGCCTGACGACCGAAAGCCCTTACCACCCTTATTCCCGTGAGGTTTTCCTGCAAGACTACCGTTAACCTTCCTTCGGCCTCATCGGCCAGGCGGAAGGCCTCCTTTACCTGAGCAAAAAACACATAGGAAAAGACAAATATTATGGGTACCACCGCCATGGAGATGAACGTCATGGTCACATTCAGGCTGAACATTATGATAAGCGCCATCCCCAGCAAGAAAGTCGTCCTTCCTATCTCCACTAACTGTACCGCCAAAAAACGCCTTATGGTCTCCACATCCGAAGTACAGCGCTGTACCCAGTCTCCCGTTTCGGCCTTTACGTGTTCATCGTAGGGTAAATTTTGAAGATGGTCGTAAAGCATGTCCCTTAGCTTTTTTGCCATGGACTCAGCAGCCTGTGACGTCCATTTCCCCCTTACATATAAAAGGGCTCCGTTTACTATGCTTATAAGGAGCAAAACCAAACCGCATATCCACAGATTGCGGGATAACACGTCCCTGCCTCCTAAAAGGTAAATCAGGTCCCTAACCCAATCAGGGACGGACATTGGCTTATCCCCAATAATTGAATCCACGGTCGTCCTTATCACCAACGTCGGTATAAGGGAAAACAAAGTGGAAAACGCCGTGGCAATTATAGCACCCGCATACCGCATCCTGTTCCCCTTCATAAGTCCCCACAACAACTGCCATTTGGTAAGCATCATCCCACTCCTCTAACCTTTCATCCATTTATTCGTACATTTATTAAGTTATAAATGAAAGACACACAAATCTAAACATCCGTAAGTTCGAAGCTTCATTTAAACAACCTAAAAAACCAATTTCGTCTTATGGCAACAGCCTTGTAAGGGCATAGCTCCTGGCAGCAATAACAGCGAATACAGACGCTCAAATCGATGCGTGGCTTCCCCTCCACCATTTTTATGGCCTTAGGGGGGCAGTGCTTGGCACAATAGCCGCACCCGGCACACGCATCATACTTAATCATAGGATAAGGGCCTAAATAGAATTTTAAAAACTCCGAAACCCTGTTGTTACTTTCAAGGGCTCTTACCAAAAAGCCCAGCTTTTTAGAATCGGGCAGCTTAAAATCGGACACGTATAGTTCATCAAATGAATCTCCTATGATCTCCATATCCTCCAGCCTGGTGCTGCACAGGCCCCGTTCCTCAGCCCGCTGCACGGTACATATCCTTTCAACCGGCAACCCTACCAGTGCAGCCGAAACCACATCCAGGGCATGTGGGTTGGAGCTCATGAGCAATGCCCCTATATGGCGCGGCCTGCCGGCCGACGGGCCATTGCCCTCCATTCCCTCTATCCCGTCCATCACCGAAAGGACGGGCTTTACGTAAGTACATATATCGACAAGCAGATCCGAAAACTCTTCAATTCTCTTCATGCGGAGGTGATATTCCGCCTTGGTCATGCCGGGTATGACGCCAAAGAGGTTCTTGACTGCGCCGGTAAATAGGGTCAGCTCGTGAGTCTTAAGCTTTGCCAGCGATATGACGGCATCCACATCCTGCAGCACCTTTATCACCGTCATGCGTTTGGCTACCTTGCCCTCGGGATGGCTAACCTCCACTATATCGGTATCGTAATTGAGCAGGGCACCCGTCCTCTCATGCACTTCTTCCATGCCACAAGCTTTATATATGCCTTTTAAAACCCTTTCGGTGTACAGCCCCCCGGGGCTATCGGCAATTACAGGTATGGCCCCTGCCGACTGCACGGCCCTCACCACGGCCTCCACCACCGCGGGATGTACGGTTACGGCTTCCTCCGGCCTTTTCCTCGATAGCAGGTTACACTTTAATAAAACCTTCATGCCGGGCTTTATATACCTTTCAATGCCGCCCAGCAATTCTACTGCCCGTCCCACGGCCTTTTCAACTTCCCGGCGTTCATAGCTCCCGCACCTTACCAGTGCTACCGGTCCGTATTTCATCCCCATTCCCTCACCATCACCCATATTTCCATAGAACGATACCGCACGGATCATAAGATCGATTCCTGTTACAGCAATTTGACACAAAAGAGCGCTTCATGTGCTGGAACACGACGGAAATTTTCTATATACATAACCATTTTACCGTATTTTCTCTGACCAATCCATAGGCCCAGCACAAAGATCATGACGATGAACGCCCATACCACCGCCTTATCCGACAGCTTTCGCTCCCGGTATAACCCCACAGCATTTGCAGCCAAAAATCCTCCTATCAATCCCCCTATATGTCCCCAATTGTCGATCCCGGGCTGAATAAAACCGAGCAATAGATTTATGCCGATGACGATAAATAGACCCGGGCCAAACGTACGTTGAAATAAGGTACGATTCCTTTTGCGGAAATAAAGCAGAGAGCCCATAAGCCCAAATATGGCGCCAGAGGCGCCAGCTGCAGGATTGGGGCTTAAGATATAGCTAAAGAGGCTGCCCATTAACCCCGACAATATATATATTACAGCAAACCGAATTTTTCCATATAACTTTTCGACAATCGGACCGTAGACATAGAGGGCATATGAATTGAACAGCAGATGCATAACCCCGACGTGCAGGAACATGGCGGTAAAAAGGCGCCAGTACTGTCCTGAAGCAATGAGCCCGTTTACCTTGGCACCAAAGTACACCAGCTGAGAGGTTAGACTTATATCAAATACCGTTCCTATAAAGCTCATAACGAGCCATACGGCAACATTCAAACCAAGGATGGCATATGTGACATATGGCGGACCGGGATTCAGCCGTATACCTCCGTTCCTCCGGTTATCGTGCGTTCCGTCCGCCTCCCATTCATCAAGCACCTCATATTCTCCCTCTATGATGTCCGGGTCATCGTCCCATTCATGCTTCATGATAACCTCCTTGATCACAGTATCTTTTTCAAAAAGTTGCCTATGCGCTTTATGGCTTCATTGATGTTATCGATGGAATAAGCATAGGAGCACCTTATAAACCCTTCCCCGCTGGCTCCAAAAGCGTTGCCCGGAACCACGGCAACCTTTTGATCCATCAGCAGCTTTTCGCAAAACTCATCGGATGTCATGCCGGTTTTCCTTATCGAGGGAAAGACATAGAACGCCCCTTTGGGTTCGTAGCATTCCAGCCCTATCTCCCTAAAACCGTTTACCATTACTTTTCTCCGCATGTTATACTGCCTGACCATATATTCTACCGAGGCAAAGCCGTCTTCAAACCCCTTTCTAAGGGCTTCAATGGCCGCTACCTGGGCCATTATAGGGGCGCATAGAGTGGTGTATTGATGGATTTTCACCATAGCGCTGATCAGCGCAGGATGGCCTGCAGCATATCCCAGCCTCCAGCCCGTCATGGCAAAAGCTTTAGAAAAACCGTTTATGACTATGGTGCGCTCCTTCATATCCGGCAGGCTTGCTATGCTAACGTGCTTTTGCCCATATGTCAATTCAGCATAAATTTCATCGGATATAACAATAATATCAGTGCGGCGCAGCACCTGCGCAATCGCTTCCAGATCCTCCCGCGTCATGATGGCTCCGGTAGGATTGTTGGGATAGGGTAAAATCAGCGCTTTCGTCTTCGGTGTGATCTTCTGCTCCAGCTTATCGGGGGTCAAACGGAACTCATCCTCCGGCCCGCACTCGACCGCCACTGCCTTTGCCCCCGTAAAATGGACACATGGCATGTAAGCCACATATGATGGGTCGGGTATCAAAACCTCATCTCCCGGATCGAGGATTGCGCGCAATGCCAAATCTATGGCTTCGCTGGCGCCAACGGTTACCACTATCTCGTTTTTTGGGCTGTATTCCAGCCCAAAGCGATTGCTCAAATAGCAGCTTATGGCCTTCCTGAGCCCGGGCATACCCCAGTTTGAGGTATAACACGTCATCCCCTTTTCCAAGGAATATATACACGCCTCGCGCACGTTCCACGGAGTTACAAAGTCGGGTTCCCCTACTCCCAGAGAAATAACGCCCTCCATCTCGCTGGCTATATCAAAAAACTTCCGTATACCTGACGGCGGTACCTCCTTTACCCTCTCGGCTATCATGCTCTCCATGTTCATGGTACGATCACCTGCCTGTAATCTTTTTCTTCATCTTCCAAAATGACCCCATCAACTTTGTATCTCTTCAAGACAAAATGCGTGGCCGTGCTAAGCACCGAATCAAGCACCGACAGCTTTTCGGCTACGAAAAAGGCCACCTCCTTCATGGTTCGTCCTTCAACCATTACGGCCAAGTCATAGTCCCCCGACATGAGGTACACCGATTTAACCTCGGGAAACTTGTAAATGCGCTCCGCGATGGCATCAAATCCCTGGTCCCTCTGGGGGGTCACCTTTACCTCTATAAAGGCCGTCACATACTCGCGGTCTGTCTTATCCCAGTTTACTATGGTATTGTATTTAACTATAACCTTGTTCTTCTCAAGCTCTTCTATTTTTTGCCTTACGGTCTCCACATCGGTCCCCAGCATCACGGCTATCTCTTCGGGAGTCCTCCTGCTATCCTCATTCAAAATTTCGAGAATCTCATTGACCATAAGCCAACCCTCTCCTTCTTTTATGAAGGTATATTTGGATAATTGTATCACCTGTTTATAATTTAAGTCAATACGCGCCTTAAGCCCTTTGGATAATAATTCTTCAGCATGCCATCCGCCAGCTTACCCCATCCCAAAGAATAGCCATCCACGGTTACCAAAACCCATCCCTTCCCATCAAATCCTGTAAGGGTAAAGCCTTCCAGATATCGCATTACTTCCTTTGAATCGCTTGAAAACTCGATGGTTTGCGCTACGGATTCCTTTCCGGAGGACATGGCCAGGGCATGGCCGGGTATAAACCTCCCTTTCTTGATGGTCCCCAGCCTTAAGCCCGGTCGCAATACCTTTAACCCGCTCAAATCCGGAAGGGAAGGAGGTATCCAGTACAGCTGATCCTTATGCACGTAAAAACGGCCTTCTACGAATTCGTTCATATATTCCTTCATAAAAAACTCATACTCAACGGGCAGCTTGCTTATTCCTCTGCGTTTATGGAAAAGGGGTAAGCTGTTTGCACCGCCATCTGCCCTCTTTTCAAGCAGTGCCATAAAATGGCCTTCGCCCTTTATCTTGTGCGGCCAAAGCCGATAAGCTTTCGCAAGTTCCGGGCTTCCGCCCACCCACTCGGGGACCCCCCTGTCAAACCACGTAAAGCGAACATCGTCCACCAGCGAAAAATCGGGATGCTCCTTTAAAAACCAGTCTACCACTCCCTCGTTTTCCTCGGGAGAGAAAGTACAGGTAGAATACACCATCCTTCCCCCCGGAGCCAGCATTTCGGCTGCATGCTTTAATATGCTCTTCTGCCTTACGCTCATCCTGTCGGGAAGGGTGTAAGACCATACCGAGCACATATCCGGCCTCTTTCGGAACATGCCCTCGCCCGAACAGGGAGCATCCACCAGTATACGGTCAAAGTAATTCTTGAACACGGCTGCCAGCCTGCCCGGCGTCTCCTGGGTAATAGCGACGTTCCTAACGCCCAGCCTCTCCAAATTCTCACCCAGCACTATAACCCGCGATCCATCGATTTCATTGGATAGCAAAAACCCCTCACCCTTCAGCCGTGCAGCTATCTGGAACGACTTTCCCCCTGGCGCGGCGCACAGATCGAGCACCTTGTGCCCCGGCCTTACCCCTAAAAGCTCGGCCGGTGCCATGGCACTGGGCTCCTGGATGTAATACAGTCCGGCATAGTAGTAAGGGTGCTTGCCGGGACGATCTTCATCACCGTAGTAAAAGCCACCTTCGGCCCATGGAACAGGCTTCAGCTCAAAAGGAGCGAGGGACAAAAAATCTTCTATAACGATCTTTAACGTGTTCACCCTCAAACCCTGGTGGGGCGTACCGTTAAAACAGCCGATAAACTGGGGGTATTCGGGCCCCAAAAGGCCCTTCATTCTATCTACAAAAGCCTCCGGTAAATTGCTCACCTTCCCGCATCATCTCCTTCAAATAAGCCCGCAATGGCCCTAAGCTGATCTGTGGTAATACCTCTGGATTTAAGAGGCTCGATTATGTCCCTCTCTACATCAGGGACATATGCCTTTATTATGGTGCACTCCCCTTTAATCATATAATCACCCAGGCAGGCGGGTATAAGCACCGAATCCCCGGCCTTGAAAGGCTGGTTTCCCTGACCATAGGCTATTTCACCCTGCCCCTCCACTACCGTTAACGTAAAGAATTTGGAGCCATCCGCTCTCTCTTTCATGCCGTCGCGGCACTCCAGCTTTTCAATGGCAAAATAGCTGCAGGCTATATAGTACGTTCGCCTGCCGCCCTCTTCTTCAACCGGCAGCCCGGATAGCTTGTCTTTCGCAAGCCTTCCGCTGAAATCTATCACATCCAGCGCTTTTTCCACGTGTAGGGGTCTTGGTTTACCATCATCCCCTAACCGGTTCCAGTCATATACCCTATATGTAGTATCGGAATTCTGCTGAACTTCACATATGAGAATTCCCGGCCCTATGGCATGTACCACCCCTGCCGGTATATACAACACGTCCCCGGCCTGCACTTTAACGCTTCTCAAACATTTCTCCAGCTGACCGGCCCTTACGGCCTCCTCAAACTCTTCTCTGGTGGTTCCCGGTACAAGGCCGTAAATCAGGCTGGCATCTGGCCGCGCATGGATAATATACCACATCTCCGTCTTGCCCGGCTGTCCTCCCTCGCGCAATGCTGCATACTCATCGTCGGGGTGCACCTGCACGGACAGGAACTCGGTGGCATCAAGAAGCTTTATGAGCAAAGGAAACTCATTCCCAAATCTCTTTTGCACCTTTAGTCCCAGCAGCTGGCTTCCGTATGAATCGACCAGCTGCCTCAAAGTCATCCCCTTCAGAGGGCCATTGGCAACTACGCTGGTACCGTTAGGATGACAGGCCACATCCCAGCTTTCGCCTATCCTGTCGGATGAAAGCTCTCTGCCGTATTTCTTTCGAAGGGTATTGCCACCCCATATCTTCTCCTTTAATATGGGATCAAATAGTAATGGATATAGCATCGTAGCATTCTCCTCCTGCTTGCTCATTTGCACTTCATCGCAAAAACTTCACATCCCAGTCACTCTTCTATTATAACGATTCAAGGCCAAAAAATGAAGGATAATGTTTCAAACAAAAAGCTTCCGGGTAAAACCGGAAGCGTGAAAGCAACTTATGACTTTTTACTCCTGCGCGTCGGCGTTGTTTTCATTGGTGTTATTGCCGTTTTCATTTGAAGGCGTACCGCTATTGCCAGCATTTCCAGCAGGCTGCTCATTCGGTTTCTGCGTCCCCGAAGGAGTTTGATCCTTGGGGGCCTCCTCCTCAGCAGGTTTTGGCGGCCCAACCCTCTTCTTCCCTACAATCCTGGGATAATTGCTGTATGCCTCTTTGACCCTCTTAATTTCCTTTCCGTCCTTGTAATACACGCGATAGGTCTGAACCTTGATGCCCGGCCTGGACTCGTATTCTATAACCTCTTCTCCGGGCTTCAGGGTATTGTCCTGCACCACTTTTTCGGCCGGCGTTTCGGTACGCTGCAGTACTACAGATACCACCTCTATCTTATCGTAATCGGTAGGCGCCTTGCCGTATACTTCAACATAAAGCCTTCCATTGCTTATATATCTGTTGAAAAACACCGGAGTATCCTTATTGTTTTTGATCTTGAGGTCGAGATTGGGATAGTCAACGGTAGCGTCCTGTCCCACCTGCGTATAGGTAGAAGGCCATGAATGATGCCACCGTTCCACTATTTCCAGGTCGGCGCGTATAGCTGCACCGTATAGGGTAGTGGAGGTCTGACAATTACCTCCTCCCGGCTCATTTACCAACTTTTTGCCCTCCTTGATGACCGGGGCATCCAGATACCCGTGAGCTTTGTCTCTGGGGCCCGTTGCCTCGTTAAATGAGAATATCTCTCCTGGATCGAGGCGAAGCCCGTCAAAGCTCTTGGAAGAAAGGGTTATATTATGAATCCTCTGAGAGGTTCCGCTCAACTTGGTAGAATAAACGGCAATCCTGCTGGTCCAGGTTTTGACCTCTTCCAAAGTATATTTGGGGTTAAGCGTTTGAATAGGAATCTCATAAGGAGAAAAATCCTTCGCATCCACCTTGGCCTTTATATCGGCCATGGCCTGTTCAACAAGCATTCCCTTTCCTATGACCTCTTCTGTAAAGGTAAACTTCTGCTCGTCATCGGGATGAAACTCTATCTGGGCGTCAACGGGTTCAACGTTTATCTCCCCGGCGATTGCCTGCAGGTCGTCCTCAAGGAGGGAGACGTCATAGGTCAGCGTGGTGGTAAAATGTCGCCCATTTCTGCTGGCCTCATAAATATCCATGAGCCGCTCCAGGAGGTTACCCCGCCGTCCCACCTGATAAGCTTCTTCCACGACTTCCTGTATATTGAAACTGGCGCCAATGTCAGTATAATTGAATTGCCACTCGCGGCCTTCATGGCGCAGTACCAATTTCATCGCATCCAACTCGGGTTGACGAAAGTCGCTGACGGCTTTCAGCCCTTCCTCAAACTTCAAGCCTTCCAATGACAGCCCGTCAACCGTAACTCCGGGATAGAATTCATCGCTGTTTAACATGTGATAGGCATAAGCGCCCGCACCCAACCCCGCCAAAAAAACGACGGTAAAAAACAACATAAATATAGCTTTAAACATCGTATTTTTTCTCTTACGCCGTACAGCTTTTCTCCTGACCGTTTCTCTCTTAGATTGAGTTGTGGACTGCATTCACCTTACCTCCGCTCATTACAGGGATTTCCCATTTTATTTTAATTGCCAATTTGTTTTTCCTCCAATCAATTTATCCAAACCAATTTATATAGTAAAATAACCTCCCCCAGAAGTAAATATTTTGGGCGATAAAATAATAAAAGCTTAACAGTCTGAAGCAAAACCTTAAAGTTTATTAAAATTTTCGTAACAGTTTCACCTCAGACCCGTCAAGCTTGATTGCTTAAATGCGGCCTTTTATACAGCCTCAATATTCATGGTAAGCTCGACGAGCTTCCCCCCGGCTTTTACCTTATCTATAAGCTCATCGGTCACTATATCGCCCTCGGCGGCCAGCAATTCTCCATCCTCGCTTACTATCCTCTTGGTCACCCTCTTTCCGAAAAGAAATCGCCTTTGCTTTTGCTCGAACAGAGAAGAGCCCGCCGGCTTGGAAACCTCTTGAGGCACTTCATCGCTTATATCAGCAGCTGCCTGATTGACCCCATTGCTAACGACCACTATACCCTTACCATAGGTAACAATTTGGGAGGCGTTCAGCTCAAAACTTCCCTGGTTCTCCGCGTCCAGCTCGCATTTTATAATCCTTCCGTCTTTTTCATCAAAGTAATATTCCTTCACATTTCCCATGTATTCGCCCTTCTGAGTATAAACCCTGGCACCTTTAAGGCCCAAACCCTGCTTTATCAAAGCATGGGCTTCCTCAACCTGCAAAAAAGGCAATACATTTTCACGGCTCTCTGCGATAACCGCATGGGGCCCTATCCCCAATACCTCGTCAAAGGGCAATAGCTTGGCCCCCAAATACCATTCCTCATCCTCGATTATGAGGTATTGTATCTTCCCCTCGCAGCAGTTAATCAGCATCTCCCTAACCCTGCCGCACTCAATCCCTTCCCTTACGCATATCACCGGCAGCCCTTCAACTTCATGCATGGCTTTCATATAATCAACCCCTATTGCACAGCTATTGGCTCTTAACCCGCTGTTTATGGCTTTGCAGCATTGATTCTGTAACACAGGATGTAAAGGCTGTCGCTTAAGTGAACGTTTTCAACTACGACATCATCGGCGAGAACCACATCGATGGGGGCAAAATTCCAGATATGCTTTACGCCGCAGCTTACCAAAAGCTCGGCAATTTCCTGTGCCTTCTCTTTTGGTGTACAGATCACCCCTATATCTATATTATGGCTTGCAGCGTAGCTCCTCAAATTATCCACGTCATAGATCTCTATGCCGCGTATGGACATGCCTATCAAACGGGGATTGACATCGAACATGGCTCTTATATAAAAGCCCTCTTTTTCAAACCCGCTGTAGTTTGCTAGAGCCTGGCCTAGATTTCCTGCTCCTACCACTACCATGTTATACTGCTTATCCAATCCCAATATTTTCTTAAACTCCTCGCACAGCTCTGCCACATTATAACCGTATCCCTGTTGCCCAAATCCTCCAAAACAGTTGAAATCCTGCCTGATCTGGGATGCCGTAAGCCCCATTTTCTGTCCCAGCTCGCTGGATGATACCCTTTGCACACCATTCTTCTTAAGCTCCATGAGATACCTGTAATATTTGGGCAACCTTCTTATGACCGCTTCAGAAACCCTGCGCTTGCCTCTTTCCATCACAAAACACCTCCCAAAAGGGTAAAAGCCATTCCAGGGATATCAATCCCCTTATTTTAAATTATTTCCATTTAATATCAGTGTAACAAATAATACAGCCAAGTTCAATATAAAACTATAAAAATAAAGCATCCCCGGCTTATTTCAAAACCGGAAATGCTTCATCCTCAATTCCTTTCTTCATTCTGTTCCATATGAGAGTGGAGGTTTAAAATGGCACGGGAAATATGTTCGGCCATGAGCCTTTCGGCCCCTGCCGCATCCCTTTTCATAATCGCCTCAAAAATGCCCTTATGCTCATTAAACGACTGGTGAGCCCGCATGGGCACCTTTAAGGACCCGCGCCGCGCCCGCTCCACATACCTGAGCAGGTTGTCCAAAAGGTGTTTCAGCACCTTGCTGTCACATGCCTCGTATATCACTCCATGGAAGCGCGTATCCAACTGTGTAAGCTGGTCATAGTCGTTTTTCCTGGTATAATACCCCATAAGCTCCACGATCTCTTCCAGTTCTTTAAGGTTCCGCTCATCTATGCGTTGGGCTGCCCATCGAGCCGCTAACCCTTCGAGCATGGAACGTATGGTGTATATGTCATCTATATCCTGCTGCGAAACTCCGTTTACCACTACCCCCTTATTGGGTATGGAGATGACCAGCCCTTCCAGCTCCAGCTGCCTAATGGCTTCCCGTATGGGAGTCCTGCTCACCCCCAGCTCATCGGCCAGCCTGGTCTCCACCAGCGCTTCGCCGGGCTTGTAGCTGCCATTCAGTATGGCATCGCGAATATAATTAAATACATATGAATGCAGAGAATACCTCTCCAGCGATTGCATCCTGGCAAATTTCCTGGATTTTCCCGCCCTGCTCTCTTCAAAATTTTCCATAATACCTCACTCTCTATGCCTTTTTATCGTCCGGAGTTGTTTCGGGTATAATTGAGTAAACCTCCCGCCAATATGACTTCTTTTAACCTGGGTGACAGATTAAGCCCCACCTTTATCTCCTTATTCTTTGTGAGGTTCTTGATGGTAAGCACATTTGCCTGCCTTATCTGCTCAACGGCATTTTCGATAACAAGGAGATCATCCCGGTCGATATCATCGTAATCCCTTTCATCCACAAACGTCAAAGGCAGTATACCCGAATTTATAAGGTTTGCCATGTGAATCCTGGCAAACGATTTTGCTATTACGCCCTTTATGCCCAGGTACAGCGGCACCAAAGCCGCATGCTCCCTGCTGGAACCCTGCCCGTAATTGTGTCCGGCCACCAGAAAACCACCGCCCGCTTTTCTGGCACGTTCCGGAAAATCCTTATCCACCAAAGTGAGGCAATAGTCGGCAAGATAGGGTATATTAGACCGGTAAGGCAACAGCTTGGCATTAGATGGCATAATGTGGTCGGTAGTAATATTATCCTCCATCTTGAGCAACACCGTACCCTCTACCGTATCGGGAAGCTCCTTGTTGATGGGGAAAGGCTTGATGTTTGGCCCACGAACTACCTCCACTTCCGCCCCTTCCGGTGCAGGCGGAATAATGCAGTTGTCGTTTATCTCGAAAGCGTCGGGCATTTCAACTTCGGGATACTCGCCCAGAGTGCGGGGATCGGTCAGCACGCCGGTCAGCGCGGTGGCAGCAGCCACTTCGGGGCTGGTCAGATAGACCTTGGCGCTGGCAGTTCCGCTTCGCCCGTAGAAGTTGCGGTTGAAGGTTCGCACCGATACCGCATTGGTAGCCGGCGCCTGCCCCATGCCTATACACGGCCCGCAGGCGCATTCCAGAATGCGGGCACCGGCCGCTATCAGATCGGCCAGCGCTCCGTTACGCGCCAGCATGGTATAAACCTGCTTGGAACCCGGCGCAATTACCAGGCTAACTTCTGGGTGTACCGTCTTGCCCTTCAGTATCCTGGCCACGCGCATTAAATCCAGATATGACGAATTGGTACAGCTTCCGATAGCCACCTGATCCACTTTGATGGGCCCGACATTTCTCACGGTATCCACGTTATCCGGACTGTGGGGCTGGGCTACCAAAGGCTCCAGCTTGCTCAAATCGATCTCGATCTCCTCATCGTACCGGGCATCGGGATCGGCCTCCAGAGGGATCCACTCATGCTCGCGCCCTTGAGCCCTCATGAAAGCCCTGGTCACCTCATCGCTGGGGAAGATGGAGGTGGTGGCACCCAGCTCCGCACCCATATTGGCTATGGTTGCCCTCTCGGGCACCGTCAACGTGGCAACGCCTTCGCCGGCATATTCCATGACCTTGCCCACACCACCTTTGACGGTAAGCCTTCTCAAAAGCTCGAGGATGATGTCTTTGGCACTTACCCACGGTTGAAGCTTTCCCTTAAGCCAGACCCTGCATACCTTGGGCATGGTGAGGTAATAAGGACCTCCACCCATGGCCACCGCTACGTCCAGCCCACCGGCTCCAATGGCCAGCATGCCAATTCCACCGGCCGTGGGCGTATGGCTGTCAGAACCCAGCAGCGTCCACCCAGGCCTCCCGAATCGCTCCAGGTGCACCTGGTGGCAGATTCCGTTGCCCGGCCTTGAAAAATATATGCCGTGTTTAGCTGCCACCGTTTGAATGTACTTGTGGTCATCGGCGTTTTCAAAACCCGTCTGAAGGGTATTGTGATCTATATAAGCCACCGATTTCTTGGTTTTCACCCGAGGCACGCCCATAGCCTCAAACTGGAGATAAGCCATGGTTCCAGTCGAATCCTGGGTCAAAGTTTGATCAATAGAAATAGCGATCTCCTCTCCAGGTATCATTCTTCCGGATACGAGATGGTTTTCTATAACCTTTTGCACTATATTTTTCCCCATTATCAATCCCCCCTGCCAGAATTGAAGCCATATACAATAGTCACATTAATTGTATACAATTATACAGGCGATGTCAACGCATTTATTGCGGATAAGTCGGTGCTCAAGAGCCGATAAAATAAAAACGGGAAAAAAGTTTTATTTTGGCAATTCATATATTGTGATATAATGGGATTTGAAAAATACAACAAAAAGGGGGATGCATATGGAAATGCTGAAACGGCTAAAACAAAAAATTATGGAATTCTCTGTAAAACAACCATTTGCATTTGCCGGTATACTTGCATTAATAACTACCATAATAGAAAAGCTTATAATGCCGGGCATTGATATGGTAGCCATCATCGTTTTATTCCTATTCAAATTGGCTATAATGGAACTTATAGCTTACACGTTGATGAAATCGGTACGCTCAAAGGTAAACTCCATAGCCTATATAATGGAACGCATAAAAAACAGGGACCTGTCCTACAGCTTAGAATTTTCGGAGTTTGAAGACCTGCAGGAAGTATCAACCAGTTTCAATAATATGATAGCCGACCTCAAATCCATAATGTCTTCATTGAAAGATATCACCAAACGGCTGGTGGACGCAGCCGAGCTTTTGAACAACAACACCACCAGGGTCAACCAAGCTATCGATGACATATCGGCATCCATGAATGAAATCGCCCACGGGGCCTCCGAACAGGCTGCAGAAGCCGAAAAAGGGGTAAACTTAATAACCAAGCTATCAGAGCAGATCCAATTGGTGTATGAAAATACCAATAAGGCAGCAGAGGATTCCAATAATATGCGCATGTTAAACGAACAGGGACTTGAAGCAGTCAAAACCCTGCGCCAATCCAACGAACAAAGCCAGACGGCTTCCACCAAAGTGATGGAGTTCATCAAGTCATCGGTCGAAAAATCCAAGAGCATAGGCGAATTTGTCAGCACCATCAACAACATAGCGGAACAAACCAACCTGCTGGCCCTCAATGCAGCCATAGAAGCTGCCAGAGCGGGAGAAGCAGGCCGCGGGTTTGCCGTTGTAGCAGACGAGGTCAGGAAGCTGGCCGATGCCACCAAAAAAGCCACCGAACAGGTTGAAGAGATCATGTCAAACATCATAGAGGAAGCCGATAGAGCGTCCGTTATAATAGATTCCGTGACCACCGTAATGGAAAACCAGGTAAGAGCGGTGGATAACACCTATGAGGCATTTCATACCATCGCAAAGGGCATAGAAAACATAATAAGCCGCATAAACAATATAAGCAAGTCGATGACCGTCATAGAAGAGGATAAGAACAAGGTGATAGACGCAATCCAGAACATCTCGGCAGTCTCCCAGCAAGCAGCCGCTGCCAGCCAGGAAGTAGCCGCCAGCACCACCGAACAGAGAAGCGTAATAGAGCAAATCGCGTCGCACTCAAAAACCTTGAGCGAGCTGTCTTTAGAGCTCAGAAAATACGTTGACATGTATAAAATATAAATTGCACCATGAATTGATGTACGGCATGATGTCCATATATTTACATATCTGCTCGGAGTTGCCGGTGCAAATGAGCAAAATCCGGCTTCGATAGCAAAGCTTTGCAAGCAAATGCAGGTAAATAGGCCATAGGCCATATAAAATTTATGCAAAATAAAAATGCCCTGGATTTTGAAAAATAACCATCCAGGGCATTTTAGTATTCAAACCGTAATGGATTAACTGGCATTGGCAGAACCGTCAGGTTTCATGATGACAATCCTGTCTCCTTCCAGCTCGACCTTTACCCTGTTTTTCCCTGCCAACCCCAGAGCTTCAAGATACTCCCGGGGGATCTGCAACCGTCCGACCTTGTCCAGAACCGCCAGCTCTTCGTGGGTATCCCTACCCACAGTTCCTATGTCGTTGCTCAGTTCGGCCAGCTCCTCAGCGTAGGACTTCCTTCGAATAAATTCGCTGCTGGTTCTGCCATCACGTATGGCCACCACCCTGTCCACCTTCCTGGCTACCTGCCTGTCATGGGTGACTATGATTATGGTAACGCCCAGGACACTGTTTATTTCCCTGAACACATCCAGTATCTGGGCTGCCGTTTTGGTATCCACCGCTCCAGTGGGCTCGTCGGCCAGAAGCAGCTTGGGGTTATTGGCCAAAGCGATGGCGATAGCCACCCTTTGCTGCTCGCCACCGGATAACTGCTCAAGCTTGTTCTTTTTCCTGTGGGCTAATCCTACCATATCGAGCAGCTCTAATGCCTTTTGCCTTCTATCTCTGCCGGTCAATAGCATCGGAAGCTCCACGTTTTCCAGCGCGGTCAAATAGGGTATCAAGTTCCTGGCATTGTTTTGCCATACAAACCCCACGGTCTCCCTCTTATACCTCACTAACTGCTTATCCGTAAGCTTCAGCAGGTCCTCGCCGTTAACAAAAACCTTGCCTGCCGAAGGGCGATCCAGCCCGCCCAGTATGTTAAGGAGGGTGGACTTGCCGCTGCCGCTGTTCCCGATAATGGCCATAAACTCGCCCTTTTCCACCACCAGGTCCAGGCCCTGCAGCGCCACCACCTCGATGTCAGCCACCTTGTAGATCTTTACTAAATTATCGCATACCACCATGTATCTTACATCTTCGTCACTCATCCACAATCTCCCCATCCTCTAACGTAAATACCTTATCGGCTATCTCTACCATACTGGGGTCGTGAGTGGTCATAACCACCGTCAACCCCTCCTTCTCGACCAGGTCTTTGAAAACCTTAACCACCTGCAGGCCGGTATGGGTATCCAGCTCAGCGGTAGGCTCATCGGCAAACACCACCCGCGGGCGATGGGCAATAGCCCTGGCAATGGCCACCCGCTGTTGCTCGCCACCGGACAACTCATGGGGCCTGTGGTACATCCTTTTTTGAAGCCCTACAAAGGCAAGGCACTCCTCTGCCCTCTTCTTCCTCTCCTTGGGATCATATCCCGCTACCCTCAAAGCAAATTCCACATTTTCATAGGCCGACATCATGGAAATGAGAGCTATGGACTGAAAGACAAACCCCATCTCCTTTCGCCGTACCTGATCTCTCCTGGACTCGGCCATAGAGGTGATCTCATCACCGTTAAAGTAAATTTTACCGCTGGTTGGCTTATCGAGGGCTCCCAGTAGGTTTATAAGAGTGGTCTTCCCGGATCCCGAACGCCCTCTCAGAATGGTCAATGTACCCGCCTGTATGGAAATGCTGACGTTCTTCAAAGCATATACCATTTCCCTGCCCGAAGGGAAACTGCGGCTTACGCCTTCCGTCCTGATTATAACGGGTTTCACTTCGATCACAACCTTTTAAATCAAATGTGCGTTTAACCTTCTATAGTATATCACATCGTCATATGGTCGTTCTACTCCTTCTTTTTTATATACGACATCGATACCCTCAATTCCTTTTTTACATATAATTTTTTTAATGGTTTAAAATCGTTTACATAAATTTTATAAATAGTTCTTGAAACCTCCAGCCAAAAAGTTTATTCTCCTATATGTAGCATATATTAATTTAATAATGTCGATTTTAGTATTGGAGGTAACGCACTATGGCAATAACGAAAGAAATAATCCAATACATCGCCATGCTGGCAAGGCTACAGCTTGACGAAAAGGAGGAAGACAACATGGTTTCAGACATAAGCCGAATTATCTCCTATTTCGACAAGTTAAAAGAGCTCGATACATCCAATATAGATGCCATGGAATTTTTGAGCATGGATGAGGACGTGTTTGACAAGGCCTTGCGTGACGATGCGGTAGGTGAGTCCTATGACAGGGAAGAGCTTTTGCATCCTGAAGAAAAGAAGGGATCAGAATATTTCACAGTGCCACGGGTGGTCGAATAAATTTCACACTTAAAAGCCATTTTGGAATTTGCTTAATATTCTTTTATCCGAAATCATAAACATTGATGCTCAAGAGAACGGAGGGAAATTCGTGAAACTTCATGAATACACCATAAGACAGCTGCATGAATTGATAAGCAAAAAAGAGGTTAGCGTGCCCGAATTGACCAGACACATGCTGGACAGGATTGACAGGTTGGATTCAAATCTGGAGTGCTATATAACCGTCACCGAAGAGCAGGCCATGGAACAGGCAGAGAACGTCCAAAAGCTGATAGATGACGGCACCTTAAACTCTCCCCTGGCGGGCATACCCATGGCCATTAAGGATAATATATGTACCAGAGGCATACCCACCACCTGCGCTTCCAAAATGCTGGGTAACTTCGTGCCGCCTTACGATGCCCATGTGGTAAAAAAGCTTTGTGACAACGGAGCAATACTGCTAGGCAAGCTCAACATGGACGAGTTTGCCATGGGGAGCTCCACGGAAAGCTCCTACTTTAAAAAGACCAAAAATCCGTGGGACACCCAAAGGGTACCGGGTGGATCAAGCGGCGGATCGGCTGCTGCCGTGGCTGCAGGCGAGGCCATATACGCCTTGGGTTCGGATACCGGCGGTTCCATAAGGCAACCCGCCTCATTTTGCGGCTGCGTCGGATTAAAGCCGACCTACGGTCTGGTTTCGAGGTTCGGCCTTGTGGCCTACGCATCTTCCCTTGACCAGATCGGCCCACTGGCAAAGACGGTAGCCGACTGTGCGCTGGTTCTGAACGCAATAGCGGGCCATGATCCTATGGATTTAACCTCCTCAAGGAGACAACGTCCCGACTTTACAAAAGCGCTAATTAACGATGTCAAAGGAATGAAGATCGGTATACCCCGGGAATTCATTGCTGATAACGTGCAAAAGGACGTAAGGGATGCCGTGCTCAACGCCGTCAAGGTGTTCTCAAGCCTGGGAGCGGAGTGCGAGGAGATCTCAATCCCCATCATGGAATACGTGGTACCCACATACTACATAATAGCCCTCGCGGAAGCCAGTTCCAACCTTGCCAGGTACGACGGCGTGAAATTCGGCTACAGGGCTGCCAACCCGAAGGACATGCTGGACTTTTGCATGCGTTCAAGGAGCGAGGGATTCGGCACCGAAGTAAAGCGTAGGATACTGCTGGGAACCTATGTATTGAGTTCGGGATATTACGACGCATACTACAAAAAGGCACTCAAAGCCAGAGCCCTCATTACGCGCGAGTTTAACAAGGTTTTCGAGAAATACGACATCATCATAGGGCCGGTATCTCCAACAACGGCTTACAGGATAGGAGAAAAGATAAACGACCCGGTTCAAATGTACATGGAGGATATATTCACCGTTCCAGTCAATATAGTCGGGCTTCCTGCCATATCAATCCCATGCGGATTGGACGGCAACTCCCTGCCCATAGGGCTTCAAATCATCGCCAATCGATTTGGCGAATCAACCCTCATAAGGGCTGCATATACGTTTGAACAAAACACCGACTTTCATAAAGCAAGGCCCAGCATAGCTGAATAAGGCCGCATACATTTGGCCTTAAGCTTAAAGCGGATCCTTAATTTTGAATTTCCCAATTAGATTTATTATATGTTCAAGACTTAACTAAGACAGAGGTGAAAGCGAATGGAATACGAAGCAGTCATCGGCCTGGAAGTGCATGCAGAGCTATCCACCAAATCGAAAATATTTTGCCGCTGCACCACGGAATTTGGAGGCCAACCGAATACCCACTGCTGCCCGGTATGCATTGGCATGCCCGGAACCTTGCCGGCACTCAACCGCAAAGCCGTGGAATATACCATAAAGGCCGGGTTGGCCACAAACTGTGCCATATCTCATTTTACCAAACAGGATCGCAAGAATTATTTTTACCCCGACCTGCCAAAGGGGTATCAGATATCCCAGTACGATCTGCCGTTATGCAAGGATGGGTATATCGAAATCGAGACCGAAAACGGAAAAAAGAAAATCCGCATAAATAGAATACACCTGGAAGAAGATGCCGGCAAGCTGGTACACGGCGAACATGATCACTATTCCTACGTGGATTACAACCGTACAGGGGTACCGCTCATCGAGATAGTGAGCGAACCCGACATATCCTCAGCTGCCGAAGCAAGGGCCTACCTCGAAAAGCTCAAGGCCATACTACAATTCATCGGAGTTTCCGACTGCAAAATGGAGGAAGGATCGTTGCGGGCAGACGTGAATGTGTCTATCCGTCCCAAAGGCTCCAACGAACTATGGGAAAGGACCGAGATGAAAAATCTTAACTCCTTCCGCGCAGTCTACAGGGCAATTGAAGCTGAGGTTGCCCGCCAGATAGAAGTGGTAAAGTCGGGCGGAACGATACAGAGGGAGACCAGGCGATGGGATGATGCCAGGGGAGAAAGCTATCCCATGAGGAGCAAGGAAAACGCCCAGGACTACAGATATTTCCCCGAGCCCGATCTACCTCCGTTGACCATTAAAGAAGAGCTCATCCAAAAGCTCAAAGACGAGTTGCCCGAGCTGCCCGACGCCAGAAAGCAGAGGTATATATCGCAATACGGGCTGCCGGAATACGATGCGGGAGTATTGACCTCTTCGAAGGACCTATCCGACTTTTTCGAAGAAGCGGCAAAAGCGAGCAATAACGTTAAAGCTGTCAGCAATTGGATAATGGGGGATATGCTGCGAATACTCAATGAAAGGAACCTGGAAGTCTCCCGTATTCCTTTTCAGCCGGCATATCTGGCAAAGCTGGTAACCTTACTGGACCGTGGGGTGATAAACGGCCCCACAGCCAAAAAGGTATTTGAAGAGATGTTCGACACCGGCAAAGACCCCGAGACGATAGTCAAGGAGAAAGGGCTGGAGGTTTTAAACGATGAATCGCTCCTCCTCCAGGTGGTCGAAAGGGTGATCCAGGAAAATCCCAATTCGGTGGCCGACTACAAAAAGGGCAAGAAAAAGGCCATTGGCTTTCTTGTAGGCCAGGCCATGAAAGCCACCAGGGGGAAGGCCAATCCTCAGCTCCTAAACGAGCTCTTGATCAAAAAATTGGAGGGTTAAAGCCTGAACAACGCCTCTTCCATGCTGGAACCCTCCACCTCGTATGTCCTGCCATCGATGATTTTCATATACGGTTTAGAATACTCAAGCGGCAAAATACCTCTTTCTACCAGTTCGACTCGTAACCTTATTGGCGTTTCAAACGTAAACGGCTTTAAAAGGGGCAATTTTGAAATTGCCTCTTTTGTTTTTTGTTTGATAAGGGCATATGCTTTTTGGGGAGGCAAAAGCATCCCGCCCTTCCACGTGATGCCCTTTTTGACCTCGGCGGTGACCACTCCCGACAAAAACGCTTCGGCTTCTCGACATGCCTTGTCATCCCCTGAAACCATTATGACTGGTTTGCCTCGCTCTCCTACAATAGCTGCATCGATGGCAATTTCCCCCACCTTTTGGCCGTTAACCCAGTAATTTTGTACGGCTGCTGAGCTCATGGTGTGTTCGAGCATGCCACCGGCAGTTCCGGCCATTGAATGATACCCCAGCAGGATTACGCCATCGCATTCATCCAGCCCTGGAAAGCGATCCTGACCGGTGTAACCGATTATATAATAATCCGCAAGGCTTGAAAGCTGGCTCCATATCACATTTGCTCCGCTTCCATGGCAATCCCTGACGTAGATCTTTTGCACTCCTGCCTCCTTGCAGGCCTCAACACATGCATTTATATCCCGGACCATCAGTTCCCGCCCTTCGCCATACCGGCTGCCAGATGCCATCACCTGCTGAGAATCGAAAATGCCGCTAATCCCCTCAGCATCCACCATTATATAGATATTCACCTTTATTCATCCCCCTCAATATAAATGCAACGATATACTATGTACGCTATTTGGGAATAGTTCGGCAGGTTATATAAATTACATTTCATATGCTGTTAAATATAGAATAATTTATATTCCCATCTTTTTCAATCCCAAAGTCGGTGCATATGAGACTTTATAAACCATTAATATGTCGGATACACAAAAAGCGGCTTATAAGCCGCTTTTAACATAACATTGATTCAAAATTGCCATCTCTGGCGTTAATTGTAGAGCCACAGTTTTGATCATGTACGGTTTCAGGAAGTTTACCTGAACATTACATCTTCTCTCCTGGGGCCATTGGATATCATCTTAATCGGTATGCCTATGAACTCCTCTATAAACTCCACGTATCTTTTAGCATTATCGGGGAGATCCCCATATTTTCTTATCCCCCTTATATCCTCTTTCCAACCGGGAAATACCTTATACACAGGCTTAGCCTTGGGAAGCAGAGGCGTAACAGGGAAATCCTGCATAATACTTCCTTCAACCTCGTAAGCAACGCATACCGGTATCTCATCGAGATAACCCAGCACATCCAGCAGGGTAAGCGCTATAGAAGTAGCTCCCTGTACCCGGCAGCCGTATCTGGTAGCCACGGCGTCAAACCATCCCATCCTCCGAGGACGGCCGGTTGTGGCTCCATATTCACCCGCATCGCCACCCCTTTTTCTGAGCTCCGATGCCTTCTCCCCGAAAATTTCGGTTACAAAAGGCCCGGCGCCTACGCATGTGGAATAGGCCTTCACCACGGCAATGACTTCCTTTATCTTGTAAGGCGGTATGCCTGCCCCAACGGCAGCAAAGCCTGCCAATGGCGACGAAGAGGTGGTAAAGGGATAAACTCCGTGGTCCGGATCCCTCAGCGCGCCCAGCTGCCCTTCCAGCAAAATCTCCCTGCCCTCTTCAATGGCCTTATGCAAAAAGGCGGTAGTGTCGGAAACCATATGTTCAATCTCCTGCCCTAACCTCAAAAAGCTGTCATAAACCTTTTGCCCATCTATAGGGGGAGCACTATAAAGGGTTTTGAGCCATAAGTTCTTGACTTCCAGTACGGAATCTATTTTCTCCTTCAATACGGCAGGATGATAGAGGTCACACACCTGTATACCAACCTTGTAGTATTTATCGGAGTAAAAGGGCGCAATACCCGATTTGGTAGAGCCAAACTGCCTGCTGCCCAGCCTCTCCTCCTCAAATTTATCCAGCGTTATATGCCACGGCATTACCACCTCAGCGCGATCGGATATGAGAATATTGGGCCGCGGCACCCCCTTCTCCTCCAAAGCTTTTAATTCGCTTATAAGCACTTCTATATTGAGGGCAACGCCAGGCCCCAAGACGTTGGTAACATGCTGATAGAACACCCCCGATGGCAACATGTGGAGGGCAAACTTCCCGTGATTATTGATTATGGTATGGCCCGCATTGCTACCCCCCTGAAACCTCACCACCACATCCGATTCCACCGCCAGCATGTCGGTAATCTTGCCCTTGCCCTCATCGCCCCAATTGGCACCTACAATAGCCTTAACCATAATATTAACCTCCAAACAACGGATTTTCATTTGCATTTTATCCCCTCTTTAATTATATTTCTTTCAAAGATGCCGGTAAAATTCTTGATTTTTATTTGTAACATAACAATATTTTATATCTTAAACGCTTAATGATATCCTGTCCGCAATTCGGTGCAATTTTTCATTTTAATTCTTGCATAATCTTATTTTATGTTGAATATAAGCATTATTGATTTTACTTGTGTAAGGAACTTTAATATAATGTTACATACGATAAATTCTAGTTATGTTAACTAAATCGGTTTATCTTAAATCTTATACGTTTAAGTAATCAGTATAAATTTTGCAAGTTTAATCTCGGTATATTTCATTTTATAACATTTATCGATTAATGCTACCATGTTTCATACATAACCAGAAATATCATTAGAGAAGGTATGGTGATTTAAAGTGCTGCTTTATGAAGGTGATATAAGGATTCCGTCGGGATGCGCTATATCGGGAATTATAAATAGAAAAGGCCTCCTTTTCTCAGGGGATGATATAGTAAAGTCCATCGCTTTGATGCATGACCGTTCCAACGGCTTAGGGGGAGGTTTTGCAGCATACGGCATATACCCTGAATATAAGGACCTGTACGCCATTCATATGTTTTATAACCATGAGGGGGCAAAAGATGATGTTGAGTTGTTTTTAAACCAGCATTTTAAAATCAAATTATCAGAAAGAATCCCCACAAGAAAGGTTCCTTCCATCAACGATCCTCCCATCATCTGGAGATATTTTGCATCTCCCAGGGAAGACAAACTGACAGAAGCAGGTTTGGACGAGAGTGAGTTTATGGTAAGATGCGTTATGCGAATAAACTCGGATTTCGAAGGCGCTTTCGTGGTGTCAAGCGGAAAGAATATGGGAGCTTTTAAAGCGGTGGGCTATCCGGAGGATGTGGGAGATTTTTACATGCTGGACACATACAGGGCGTATATATGGATGGCTCATGGCAGATTCCCTACAAACACACCCGGCTGGTGGGGAGGCGCTCATCCCTTTACCCTGCTTGACTGGTCGGTTGTTCACAACGGCGAGATCTCATCCTATGATGCAAACAGAAGATGGATCGAGATGTTTGGATATAAATGCACGCTTCAGACCGATACGGAAGTCATCACCTATATGTTTGATCTTCTAATCCGAAGGCACAAGCTGCCACTTGAAGTTGCTTTGACTGCAATGGCAGCCCCGCTATGGGATGAAATAGAAAGAATGGAACCGGATCAACAGGAGCTTATGATGTCAATCAGAGCCGTATACAGCAGCGCTCTCATCAACGGTCCTTTTTCAATCATACTGGGATGCAAAAACGGCATTATAGCTTTAAATGACAGGATAAAGCTCCGTCCCCTGACGGCAGCTACCAAGGGCGATTTTGTATTCATCGCCAGCGAGGAATCAGCCATCAGAACGGTGTGTCCAACTCCGGATGAGGTATGGACTCCCATGGGTGGAGAACCGGTAATCGCTTTACTGGAAGGAGTTGAAAATATATGAGCCTTAGCTTGCTTACACCTGAATTCATAGTCGAAAGAAACGATGAGCGCTGCATACGCTGTCAGGTTTGCGTACGGCAGTGCGCAAATCTGGTACACACGCATGATCAAGAAGAGGATAGGATTGTGGCGGATGATTCAAAGTGCGTCAACTGCCATAGATGCGTAGTCCTGTGCCCCACAAGGGCACTTACAATAAGGCGAAACCCTCTTGAGTTTAAGGAAAACGCTCTCTGGACTGCATCTGCCATAAGGGAGATATACAAACAGGCCGAAACCGGCGGTATATTGCTTACCGGCATGGGCAATGACAGGCCGTATCCCGTATACTGGGATCGCATGCTTTTAAATGCCAGTCAGGTCACCAACCCTTCCATAGATCCTCTGCGGGAACCCATGGAGCTTAAAACCATGCTGGGACGAAAGCCGGAAGTATTAAGGGTTGAAGACGGAAAGATCAAAGAAAAATTGCCCCCCCAGATAAATCTGGAAATCCCTGTCATGTTTTCGGCTATGTCCTTTGGCTCAATAAGCTTTAATGCCTGTCAAGCCCTTGCCATGGCTGCGTCTGAGGTCGGCATCATGTACAATACCGGCGAAGGAGGTCTTCATAAGGATTTGCGCAAATACGGAAAAAATACCATAGTACAGGTAGCCTCCGGCCGCTTCGGCGTTGATGTGGATTATTTGCAAGCTGGTGCTGCCATAGAAATAAAGATCGGCCAGGGAGCAAAGCCGGGCATCGGCGGCCACCTTCCCGGCGAAAAGGTTATGGCGGAAATATCCCAGACCAGAATGATACCGATAGGCTCGGATGCCATATCCCCCGCCCCTCATCATGATATATATTCGATCGAAGATTTGAGGCAGCTCATATATTCTCTGAAAGAGGCAACCGATTATCAGAAACCCGTTTCGGTGAAAATAGCCGCCGTTCACAATGTGGCTGCCATATGCTCGGGTATCGCCAGAGCCGGAGCCGATATCATCGCCATTGACGGCTTCAGGGGGGGTACGGGAGCGGCTCCTCTCAGAATACGCGATAATGTAGGCATACCCATTGAGTTTGCGCTAGCCGCCGTAGATACCAGGTTAAGAGAAGAAGGCATCAGAAACCAGGTATCACTGGTCTGTGCCGGTGGAATCAGAAACAGCGCCGACGTCATCAAAGCCATTGCTTTGGGCGCGGATGCAGTATATATTGGTCAGGCTGCTCTAATAGCCATTGGGTGCCATATGTGTCAAAAGTGCTACACCGGAAAATGCAATTGGGGAATAGCTACCCAGGACCCCAACCTGGTAAAAAGGCTCAATCCCGAAGTAGCAGCCAGAAGGCTTATAAACCTCCTTCATGCCTGGGCTCATGAAATGAAAGAAATGCTGGGCGGTATGGGAATCAACGCAATTGAAAGCCTGAAAGGAAACAGGCTTATGCTGAGAGGCATAGGATTGACCTCAAGGGAGCTTGATATACTGGGTATAAAGGCGGCTGGAGAATAGTACTTGCCGGATAAGCGTTTTGACCATAAGGTGAAATTGAGAGCTATTCTAAAGCGCCATAGAAGAAGTCATTAATAAGTGAAGATGCTTGGCAAAAATCCGAAAACAGGTAAAAATAAAACAAAAGGTGTTAAGTATGGATAACTTAAAATCGGCAGCTCGAAAGAGAATATACACAAAGGAGGAAGTATGCGTAGGATGCAGGCTATGTGAGATCTACTGTATCGCTGCCCATTCCAAATATAAAAACGACTTGATTAAGACATTCAAAAAGCTTTCAAAAAGACCTCTGCCCCGTATAGTGGTGGAAGAAAAAAAGCCAGTATCCTTCGGGCTGCAATGCAGGCACTGCGATGACCCTGAATGCGTTAAGGCCTGCATCACAGGCGCCATGCAAAAGGACTTAAAAACCGGCGTCGTCATCAATGATATCGAAAGATGTATAGGATGTTGGACATGTATCCTGGCCTGTCCTTACGGAGTGATCAAGCGGGATTACGAAAATAAAAAAATTGCATCAAAATGCGATCTATGCATGGAAAGCAATATGGAGCCCGCCTGCGTTAAAAACTGCCCCAACGAGGCCCTTTATATCAAAGCTTAGATGTAATTTAATCAAAGGGGGATTTAAAGATGAGCTACGTTATCATAGGTAACTCGGTTGCTGCTGTGGGAGCGGTTGAGGGAATAAGAAAACACGATAAGATAACTCCCATAATCATTATATCCGATGAACCCTACCACACATATTCAAGACCTCTTATATCCTACTATCTGGGCGGAAAGGTTACGCAGGACAATATGAATTACCGGAATTAGAAAGCAAATAATGCTGGAAGGATGATCAACATGACAACAATAGATGCCAGAGGTATGCATTATAGGAACTTAAATGATATGATTAAGAATTCCATTAAAACTGGAGAAAAAGAAATATTCATCAAAAATGTACAGGGACAGAAATACATCGGCGACGGAATACAGGGAAAATGCAAGATTACAATAGAGGGAACGCCGGGTAACGATATGGCAGCATACATGGACGGCCCAACGATTATCGTACACGGAAATGTACAGGACGCCACGGCAAACACGATGAACGACGGCAAGGTCATCGTCCACGGCAATTCGGGAGACACGCTGGGATATGCCATGCGAGGCGGAGAAGTGTATATAAAGGGCAACGTTGGATACCGGGTAGGCATACACATGAAGGAGTATCTGGAAAAGAAGCCGATCATCGTGATCGGAGGCAAAGCGGGAGCTTTCCTCGGAGAATATATGGCGGGGGGCATAATAATCCTGCTGGGTTTAAACATAGACGATGCTCAACAGGTGGTGGGCAACTACTGCGGTACCGGAATGCACGGCGGCATTATATATTCGCGCATCCCCATCGACAGCTACAAGCTGGGAAAAGAAGTAAAACAGGCGCAGGCCGAGGCTGAAGACATGGAGATCATAAGCTCGTATGTAAAGAAATTCTCGGATTATTTCGGATTTGACTACCGCACAATAATGGATGGCCAATTTATAAAGATATACCCATACAACCATCGCCCTTACGGCAACCTGTATGCGTATTGAATTTTAGGGATATTTCTGCAAGTGCAAAAACGAAGTCGGTAGTATTACCGGGTATTAAATCTGACATAATCGCTGATCCCGTTTTGCAAACAGAAACTCAATTGGAAAAAGGTTTTTGATATAAGTAAAAAAGCTCCTTTCTGATTTATGCCGTTAATCTCGATCGCCAGAAAGGAGCTTTATCGGTTATTCGCATCCAGAACTGGAGACAAGCATCTTTTGTGACCATAGCTATACGATCAATATTGATTAACCAATTCCTGTGCTATGTCGGTCCATTGCGTAAAACGTTCGGGATGGTTTTCGCATGTATGGGTGTCCTTCAATATGATCTCTATGACGCAGTCTTTTGTCACATCTAGGGTATATTTTATGTAGTTTCTTATCAATTCCGGATCAAAGTTCCCCACAAGATAGGAAGGCTTGGGTTTCCATGAAAATATATATTTATTACCGAGTTTCTCTGCACATTTCTCCACATTTGCCCAAGGCGAAATGGAAATACGCCTTATATTGGGTATAGTAAGTACATAGTCTAACTTATTCGTGAGATCCTCGCAACAGCCATAACCATTAAGGCCAAAAGGTTCCAGAAGGCGTTTCTCATACTGCATCACGAATTCATAATGCTGTTCCGGCGATACCTGGGCCATTTCCTGTGACTCGGCCGAGGCCCACATGTCACAAGGTCGGATTCTGTCGGGATCAAAATCAGGTTTGGGGAGCTCATCGGTATACCCTACGCCTCCCGAAGAATGATAGGTATCATCGTTGTTTAAGCTTAATAAATTGAGCTCAACGTATTGCTGTAACAGACGACGGTGTCCTTCCTCAAAAAAAGCCATAGCTTCATGCAACATATTAGGATTGTCATACATATCCCACATCACCTGCTCCAAGCCCCGTAACTCGCAGTATAAAGCCATCAGGTGGAACGATATGTGGCTTATACCTTTAAGCTGGACATCCAATATATCGCCAAATAGCTCCTGGGCCTCCTCCAGTCTACGCATGCTTTCCTTTTCATCATATTGTACTTCCGGAAACTTAAGCTTTTTAAGATCGCTATGATGATTGATAACCGGCTGAAAACCCCAGGAACCCGTTTCCTTGCTACTTGGCCTGCGCTTTGGCTGCAATCCCCAATCGGTAATCTTAATGTCTTTATAAACTACCCATTTTTTCTCTATAACGCTGTCATCATGTATATGTTCGTGATAATATATACGCCGCCGCAACTCCCACTCCATCTGCCTAGCGGCTTCATCTTCACACTGAAGAACAGATTGCGGTAATAGCTCGCGCCAAGAGCCCTCAGGAAATACCAGTATCATCGGCCGTACGCGTTTCAACTGATTGTGCTGTTTCCACATATGCCGGCGTTGCTCCATAATTGGAAGTTCGGCTATATCCGCCACCCGTTTGGCAAGGTCCCGTAATATCTTTTTATCTTTCTGAGTAATCACACCAGTCTCCCCTTTCTTCTCACAGTTCATAAATGGCTAAAATAAATCCAGCGCCTAAAAATAATAAAACCATAGTGAGAAACATTGCAGTCCCACCATGGCTTAAAACAATTTTATCACGAAATGTCCCTCTTTTAAACAGCTAAGCGCGTATAAAAAGAAAAAAATTGTTCCTCTTGTAAAAGAATGCGGAGCACCGATTTACGTCCTCCGTACGCAGGTCAAAAACCTCAATTTTCATATAGCTTTCGATATGCGCCGGGAGTGATTCCCTCCATTTTCTTAAACACCCGTATAAAGACGCTGCTGCTTAAGAAGCCAGTTTCCTCCGCTATCTTCTGTATAGTTTTATCAGTATTCCTGAGAAGTTCCTTGGCGTTATCAATGCGGACTTTGCTGATGTAATCCGGTATGCTTATCTCATTTTCATCCTTGAATATCTTGGATAGATAGGACGGAGAGAGGTCAAACCTATCCCCCAGAGTATTAACGCTAAGGCTCGGGTCATGGAAGTTTTCTTCAATATATTTTCGCACCTGTGCGCTAATGGAATATAGGCACGATTTCCCTATCAGATATTCCTGGTATTCTTTTAGTATATTGATCAGCTCACTGCGAAACAGCTCCAACGTATCGCAATTGATTAAGCGATTATAGATATTCTCTTTCCATGGCATATTTTGCGGCAACATATCGTTGATGGCTTTACACAGGCTCCCGGCTACATCGTGCATAAAATCCCTGGCTACAACAGGGGATGTACTGGAATCAATGTTCATGTTTTCAAAGAGCTCCCTGACAAAAGAATGAATCTGGTCATCATCTTTGGGTTCCTTAATAAACAGGTTTATGGAATGGTCAGTTTTGAAAGAAAATGTATATATCGAATCATATTGGGACTCTTCCTTATATGAAATTATCTGGTTGGAACCCAGGGTTAAACGATATTCCATAGCATACAAAGCTTCCTGAAAGGCTTGATGGATCCCGTTTAATTCGGAATGTATGGTGCTTAGGCCTATGGTAAAATAAATACCAAAATTCTCTTCCAGGAATTTTTTGCCCTCCTGCGCAATGGATAATAAATCTTGCTGCATCTTTGACATATCAGCGGGAGAAAAGTTAACGAGGCAGCTATATCGGTTTGCATCAATGGGTACTACAAAGCCCTGATGGTTTTTGGAGGCAAGCTCTCCAAATACATTGGTAATGATGAAGCCAAGAAGGTCTTGGGGATAGGAGGCCTCCTGGGTGCTATTATGTTTTCTCTCTATATTAATCAAAATCACGGCAAACTGCTTGGACAAAAGGTGCAAGTCATTTCTTTTGAAGACTTCCTCTACAGAATCATCCTGGCCATAGGTTCCGTAAAGCAAATTCCGTATAGCCGAGATTATCAATTCATTTTTTCTATTGTGGATCTGGGCGATTAGCTTCTCCTGTTCCTCAAAGCTTAAACGCAGCACCTTTTCCAATATGTCGATTTCATTTCCTTGCTCAAAACTTTCTGGATCATACATAGCTTTCTCGTTAATCCATTCCAGAAGCCTTTTGAGAGGGGTATAGTTCCGCCGTGATAGCAAATAGGAAATTGTCAAACCTATAGGAATAATAATAATGATAAAAATCAATTCCATATTTTTCAAACTAGATATTGGCTCGGTGGCTAGCTCTTTTGGGGTAATGGAGGCATAGTAACATTTTGTATTATTGGACTGAATAATCTTACAAATGTATTCCGTATCTTCATGCTTAAAGTTGAAAAAGCCATCTACATTAAAATAAGCGGATAGATCTATATCGTTATAATCCGGATTTGTAGAAGCCAATAGAATACCATCTGGACTATATACGAGAAAAGCCCCGTTGCTTGCCCATCTACTATTGTCCAGAAGCTCCTGCAGCTTGGAGGGATTAAAGGAGACAAACACTTTATTTTGCCTATTAATCCCCGCCCTGGATGGATGATATACGAAGGCAATGCTACTGGCTCCAGTTCTAGAAGGAAATACGATATAACCGTTAGCAGATGATGAATGCAAGATATCGTTCCAGTCTTCTAAAGAAAAATCCTTTAACTGATAGAAATAAGATTGATAATAAACGTCCGGAGAAACCGAATTGAACAAAGATATAATATAGTTTTCATTATAATAGTATATAAATATGTTTTCCACATTTTCTGTTGCTATATTGAGGCTCTTTAAAAAACTAGAAGCGCGATATCTTGCATATGGCGTTAATTTGCCATTAGTCGATTTGCCGTAAGAACCTTCTGAATAGATCTCCGATTCCACGCCAGCATAAGCCTGGATCGCAAGTTCGGCCATATAATTGAGCTTATCGTCAAATGCGCTGCTAAATTGCTTCAAAATAGCATCGTTAGCTCGATTGTTTTCTTCTTTCAATATATTGGTTGTTCGGTAGTGCAATATTGAGCTAGCAAATAGAATAAACGCAATTATACATGTATATGATATAAAAAACTGAAACAATATACTCTTAGTTATATAGAACTTCCCTTTGAATCTCATTCCGCCTGTCACCCAATTAAATTTTACTATCTTTCATTATATTACGTCAATAATAATTCTATGTCCAAAACAATATCGCACCAAATTTCCAGAGTAAATTTTTGAAAATGCATAACTGATCCAGGCTGTATACATATATAACAAATATAACCTCTTGACTTCTTATCCAATATAATATATCCTGCAGAAGTAGGAGAACATTCTTTTTGAATAACTTCCATCATGATGGATCATCCCCTCCCATTTGGTTTCATACATAATGCTTAGTTATGGAAAGGAAGGATGTTTCATTCTTTAGAATCCATGTGTTTTTGGTATTATAAACTTCCTAAATATAAAGGCATTACTCTGGTTTACTTGCTAAACTGCAAAGCTTTTGCAATACTTAATATGTAATACATGGATATAAATGGAAAATTGTTGGCATAGCATCAACTAATTTATTTTATGTCAATCATCTTTTTAGAAATTATCAATGAGAATGGGAAGAATCAATATACAAGACTTATGATATGTGCTACTATAATTTTTGCCCGGGCAATATAGCAATTAACAAAAAAAGAGGAGGTAATTTTCATGAATCGAAAGTTACTATCAATCCTTTTAGTTGCCTTCATGATCATGGCCATCATATCTGGCTGTTCAGGAGCTAAAGACACCAAAGATACCACCCAGGATACACCGGGATCAACTTCTGGTGATAGTTCTTCCGGTGACGATGATGGTTTTGAATTCCAGGGCTATCCTATGGATGCCAAAGACGTTACAATCACCTGGTGGGTTGGACATGGATTTACTTTAAATGAAGCATTTGCTACCTATGAAGAATCCCCATTCCATATGGGTCTTATGGAAGAAACCGGCGTAAATATTGAATGGATATTCCCGCCGGCTGGAACCGATGGAGCCCAAGCATTTAACGTAATGCTGGCCAGCGATACCTTGCCCGATATTATATGGTGGGGTCTTATGAAAGATGCAGAACGCTTAATGGAAGAAGGCGTTATTCGCGACTTAACAGAATATATGCCCGAATATTCACCGGCTTACTACAAATTCCTAAAATCCAAGGATATATATGATAAATATATGAAGACCGATAGCGGTAAATACTACGGATATGGCTTCTTTAGAGAAGATGGTGGCTGGAATGACTCTTATCTCGGTCCCGTAATCCGTCAGGATTGGCTCGATGAGTTAGGACTTAAAACTCCGGAGACCATTTCCGATTGGGATAACGTCATAAGAGCATTTAAGGATAAATACAACGCGGTTCTGAGCTTTGCGTGGAGCCGTTTTAAGTCAACCGGTATCAGCGGTGCATTTGGTGCCTACGGTGCAATCGATTTCCAGATGTATATAGATGAGAATAATAAGGTTCAGCTTGCACAGGCACAAGAAGAGTGGAAGAACTATATGGCAAAGCTGAATGAGTGGTGGGAAGCCGGTCTGATCGATCAGGACGTTATGACGACAGATGACCGTGCTGCCCAGACTAAAGCATTAAATGGAGTCATGGGAATTTCAATCACCTCTATGGGTCAGCTTACTAACTGGAGAAATGATGCTGCACAGGCTGGCAATGGAGCCAACTGGGTTGGCTTGCAGTATCCTAAAGGAGATGACGGTACATTATCAATGGTGTTTGGTGGCCCTGGTATCGGTGATAGCGTTTCCGTCATTACCACAAGCTGCCCCGATGAAAAGCTTGAGATCGCCATGCGCCTCCTGGATTATGCATATACCGATGAAGGATTCCTATACTGGAACTTTGGTAAGAAAGGCGTATCCTGGGACTATGATGAAAATGGCGAGCCTCAATTTACCGAGCTTGTTACCAACGATCCTGAAGGGTTGAACAATGCAATCTCCAAGTATTCTGGATCTGTATGGAGCGGTTCTTGTATCCAGGCAACTAAGTTACTATATTTGAAGAACTCCAAGGAAGCGGTTGAGGCAAACGACCTGTGGTATTATCCAAATAAGGAAGTAGCCGAAAACTGGAAGTTCCCCACGGGAGTTACCTTCACGACCGATGAAAGCAATGAGCTAGACGAGTTGGTCAATGCTATATCCACATATGTATCAGAGATGGCAGTCAAATTCATAACCGGTGAAGAATCCTTAGATAATTTTGACGAGTACCTTGCCACCTTGGAATCAATGGGATTGCCAAGAGTTCTCGAAATCTATCAGACGGCTTATGATCGATTCCTTGCCCGTTAAGTATGTGTAAGTTTAATTACCGCTAACGGGACAACTAACGGGAGGGAAAGTAATGGCGAATAGAAACTCTACAATAGCTAACACAGGAGCAGTTAATACAGTGACGCAGAAAAATACGCTGAGCTATATTCTAGTCCGAGATTTTAAAATGAATAAATATAAGTACCTGATTATTATCCCGGTTATTGTATATCTTCTGGTATTCGCATACAAGCCAATGTATGGCCTCATTATCGCATTTAAAGATTACAGGCCTGCATTGGGCTTTGATGGCAGCAAATGGGTTGGATTTAAACACTTTAAGAACTTCTTTACCGATGTTTATTTCTGGCGCCTGCTTCGCAATACCGTAACCATCAGTGGACTCAATATTATCTTCGGTTTCCCGGCGCCTATCATCCTGGCTTTACTGTTGAACGAGATCAGAAATTCAGCTTTTAAGAGGACTATACAGACCATCACCTATATGCCGTACTTTATCTCGATGGTTGTGGTATGCTCTCTAGTTAGGATTTACTGCCAGGCTGACGGCGTTTTCTCCCAAATGCTTCAAGCATTTGGGGGAAAACCCCAAAATCTATTGATGAATACTAAATATTTCTATCCTATTTATGTTATCTCCGATATCTGGAAGAACATCGGGTGGAATTCCATTATATATTTAGCTGCTTTAACGAATATAGACCAGGAACAATATGAAGCTGCAAGGATTGATGGAGCAGGAAGATTTAAACAGATGGTTTATATTACCCTACCTGGCTTGCTGCCCACAATTACCGTTCTCTTTATCCTGCGAATGGGTGGTCTTTTAAACGTTGGATATGAGAAAATACTGCTGCTGTATTCCCCCGCAACATACGAGGTCGCAGATGTCATATCAACCTACGTTTATAGGAAGGGTATTCTCAACGCTTCTTATAGCTATAGTACAGCAGTAGGTTTATTCAACTCAATTGTCAATATATTCTTCTTGGTAATATCGAATTACATCAGCAAGAAAGTAACCGAATCAAGCTTGTTCTAAAAAGGGAGAGATTGAAAATGGCAAACGGTACTAAGATAAGAGAAGGTATGGGTAGCATAGTCTTTGACGTCATAAATACTATTATAATGATTATACTTGCGTTTATAACCTTATATCCAATGTATTATGTAGTGTGCGCTTCGTTTAGCAACAACGTTCAGCTTTTGGCCAGCCCAGGCGTGCTCTGGTATCCAAAAGGTTTTAATTTAGGGGCATACAGGTTGGCGTTCACACACCCGCTTATAGGAACCGGATACAGGAATATCCTATTTGTGCTGATTGTGTCTCTGCCGCTTAATATAATAATGACTTTATTCTGTGGATACTTTTTAGCATCAAAAAATGTACTTTTTAAGAAACCAATACTGGCGTTTATCATGTTCACGATGTTTTTCAGCGGCGGCATGATCCCTAGCTATTTAAATATTCGGTCGCTGGGCCTCTTTAATTCCCTGTGGGCGTTAATCCTTCCCAGCGCCATGAGCGTTTACAATGCAATTATATGTAAAACAGCGATTGAAGCTGTACCGGATAGCTTAATCGAATCAGCTTATATCGATGGAGCCAATGATATATTCATTATATTCCGAATCGTGTTCCCATTAATAATGTCAACTGTCGCAGTACTATTGCTATATTACGGAGTCGGCCATTGGAACAGCTGGTTCCCTGCATCCCTGTATATACAGGAAAATGACAAGTTGCCAATTCAGAATGTTCTAAGGGCCGTATTAATCGCTAACTCAAATATATTGAACTCAGCAGCTACGGATTCGGATAAGATAGATCAGTTTGCAGAAACCATTAAATACGCCGCAATTGTTATCAGTACGGTTCCGGTATTGATGATCTATCCGTTCCTGCAGAAGTACTTCGTAAAAGGCGTCATGATAGGCGCGGTCAAAGGCTGATTCAAGCATCAATTAGTAAAATTAGAAAAAAGCATTGCCGTAAAGTTAAATCCTTTACAGGCAATGCTTTTTTACTGCTTATAGCAATCCAAGCTATTACTCACCGATAAGTTTTCATATTTTACTACTGCATCATGGACGCTTCTTTAGCGTGATATTTAATAGATCAAATTCTTTAAGGTCATGATATAGAAATTTGCCCATTCTCCCTTTCATACAACTCGATCATAAATCGTCATTATTGTATAATAGCCTGCTGCATAGCGGATTTGGATGTTCTGTGATAAAAAACAGCCGTTACCATGATGCCCAACAGCAACAATCCAATGCTCAGAACGAATGGCAATACCTTTGAAATGTCGCTCAGCACCCCTCCAATATATCCAAAGGGCACGCTGACCAACATTACTATGGTCTGAAGCAGAGCCATAATTTTAGAACGCTCCTCCGGATCAGCATGAATGGCCACCAGGGATTCCCTAAGCGTATTTAAAACGGCCCCGCCCAGGGCATCAAAAAGCAAAGAGATCAACAGCATTGCATATCCCCATGCGCTGGTATTGGGTATAGAGATCAACAATATACAAGCCAGGATAGCGCTGGCAAATCCTCCATAGAGAGGCCACTTCATCCTGTTCTGGTTAATCCGCGAGATAACCGTAAAGAAAAGAACGATTGCAAGTATGCTCCGTATCATCGGGAAGATCGGCAACAACGTATCCGGAACGCCGATGCGGCGGGAAACTATAATTTGCCAGAAGGTCGTTCCAAGCATGCCCACTATCTCAACCAAGACGCTTATGACTATCGCAAAGATGGTACCTCTGGAACTAATTATCTTCTGTGCCGCACTCTTATATTCGGCCAGCATCTCGCCCCATGACTTGTTTCGGGACGCTTCGCGCTTTATTCTTCCCACTGCCGTTTCTGTGGAGAACTTGTAAAGGATTATCAGTTTTGATGTCATTACAACAAAAGCGTTGATGTACAGTATTCGTAAAGCCGGTACCAAAGTTAGCTTGGATACCAAAATGGAAGATATGGGTGCGAACAGGGCAGAGAGATTACCGCAAATTATAACCCATGAATATATATGAGTTATTTTGTCCTTTGGCGCATCCTCCACCAGCAAACAGTCCCAGGATACCGTCGGTATCTTCATCATCCCGTTAAATAATGCCGCTACGGCGAAGAACCAGAAGCCCTGGCTAGATGCCCATATTAAACAGGGAACGCTCCAGGCCAGAAAATCAAATATAGCCGTACTCTTCCTGCGCCCCATTTTGTCGATGATAGCACCCGATAAAAATGAACAGATCATTTGAGAGAACATATAAATTGAAGTTACAATTCCCACCTCTACATCATTCAAACCCAAAGCCAGCATGAATACCGACGCATAAGGCAGGCATAGGTTCATGGAAAGCCCCCACATGGGTTCGGTATAAACACAGGCACGTGGATTACCGCGTAGTTCGAGCAGGGTTCGCAGCAATTGGTTTTTCATCAATATTTTTTTCATTACAGTTCTTCCTTTCCAAGCGCATTAGTCAAAAAGCAAAAATACTACTCCTTTACTATGACAATTGTTGCTTTATGAATTATTGCAGCCAGAGCACATTTTAGTATCATGACCAAATCTTTGCAAGGGCATTGCTAAAAACAAAACCTTCTTAAAGCCTGCGGGCAAGATTATAAGCTATTTTTCATATAAATTCAACATAAACTGCGGGCAAATATACCGACGTTTAGCCCGCAGCCTTATTCCCTCCATTGTTTTTTTTATTTTCCGCAGCCCAGTTAAATATTCCGATAGCGTATTTTAAAGGCAACACCATTCGGCGCCGTTAAATCCCTTCCCTCAACGCAAACTTCATATTCACTAAAAAAGGGCCGTGCTTCGAGCCATACGGCACAGCCCTTTATCAGTATTCTATTAATAGCGGAAACACGGCGTTTTGTTCATCTGCTGTAAATGAGTTCTACAAACTTCTTAGCAGCGGCAGTGAGCGGTACGTTGCGCAGCTTTATTATACCAAATTGCCTTGGCGGAATCTTTTCCTTCAAGTTGATCTCAAATAGCTTACCCGTTTTTATATATTCCTCTGCAAAGTTCCACACCACGCATGATATACCTAAGCCTCTACAGGCAAACTCCACTATCAAATCGCTGGTAGCCAGCTCGAACTCCGGAGTTAGCTTCACCGCGTGCTGCGAAAGGTATTCGTCAATATACCGCCTTGTGCTGGTATTTTTCTCCAGCATAATAATAGGATACTTCACAAGCTCATTGATTGAAACCTCCCGCCCAGCAAGATGCCCGAATCGCTCATTTGCCACGAAGCAATCCCGTATCTCCATAGCCTCAAAGACCTCCAGAGAATCATCATCGGATAACGGGAGGCTCACCACGCCAAAATCAATGGTTCCCTTCTTTAAAAACTCCACCGTCTCGGGCGAAGGCCTGTTGGTCACCATTATCTTCACCTTGGGGTAAAGCTTGTGAAATTCTTCAAGATAGGGTAGCAGGAAATACTTAAGGGTCATGTCATTTGCCCCGATGCGTATGCTACCAATATCCAGATTTATGGCCTCCATGAACTTGCTTTCGGCTAGCATGATCATGTTATAGCCCTGTTCAATATACTTGAACAGCACCTCACCCTCGGGAGTCAACGTTATACCTTTAGGGGCGCGCACGAAAAGCTGGCCCCCCAGCCTGGCCTCCAGCTTTTTTATGGCCTGGCTGACAGCAGGCTGGGATATAAAGAGCTCCTGAGATGCTCTGGAAATACTGCCAGCCTTTACAACATGATAGAAAATCCTGTAAAGTTCCAGATTAACGTCCATCACAAGACCACCAATCCATCTCTTAATATTTGGTCAAATAATGTTCAATCTCCCATGGAGTAATCCTCGTCCTATAATCTTCCCATTCCTTGCGCTTAGCTTCGATGTACTTGGTAAAAACGTGCTCTCCGAGGGTTTCCCTTATCAGCTCGCTTTTTTCCATCTCATCGATGGCCTCTTCCAAGCTGGCGGGCAGCGAATCGATGCCTTCTCTCATTCTCTCCTCGCAGTTCATCCTGAATATGTTCTTATCGGTTGGCGGTGGAGGCTGTATCCTATTCTTTATGCCGTCAAGCCCGGCAGCCAGTATAACGGCAAACGCCAGATACGGGTTACATGATGGATCGGGAGATCTCAGCTCCATACGAGTAGCTTCGCCCCTGACCGCAGGAATTCGTATAAGCGGGCTTCTGTTTCTGGCAGACCATGCAATATACACGGGCGCCTCATAATCGGGTACCAGGCGCTTGTATGAGTTTACCAGCGGATTGGTGATAGCGGTAATTGCCTTTATGTGCTTGATTATGCCGCCTATAAACCAGTAAGCCTCCCGGCTCAACTGGAGGGGATCATTTTCGTCATAAAAGGCATTTTTCCCGTTCCTGTACAGCGAAACATTGGTATGCATGCCCGAACCATTGACGCCAAATATCGGCTTGGGCATAAAAGTAGCATGCAAACCATTTCTCTGAGCCATGGTCTTTACGACCATCTTAAAGGTCATCACGTTATCCGCTGTAGCAAGGGCATCCTGATATTTAAAATCAATCTCATGCTGTCCTGGCGCCACCTCGTGGTGCGAGGCTTCTATCTCAAAGCCCATTTCCTCAAGGGCAAGGCATATATTCCTCCTTGCATCCTCCCCCAGGTCGACAGGCCCAAGATCGAAATAGCCGGCATTGTCGTGGGTTTTAATGGTGGGCTTCCCTTCGCTGTCGGTCAAAAACAGGAAAAACTCGCATTCAGGCCCCACATTGAATTTATCGTATCCCATATCAGCAGCCTTTTTTAAAACCCGCTTCAGAACATACCTGGGATCTCCGCTAAAAGGAGTGCCATCGGGATTGAGCACATCGCATATCAGCCTCGCTACCCTGCCGGGTTGCGGACGCCACGGAAATATCGTAAAGCTGTTTGGATCGGGAGCCAGGTACATATCCGACTCTTCAATCCTGACAAAGCCCTCAATCGATGAGCCGTCAAACATGCACTTGTTATCCAGCGCTTTCTCAATCTGCTCTGCAGTAATTGCCACATTCTTTAGAGTCCCTAAAATATCGGTAAATTGCAGGCGTATAAATTTCACATCCAGTTCCTTTACCAGCCTTAAAACGTCTTCCTTGCTGTATCTTGCCATATACATACTCCCTTCTCAAAGTTAAATTTTACCAAAACAAAAAGGCGTACCTCAACAGACGGTTGTACTCGCCGTTGAGTACGCCTTTATAATCAAACTGACGCTGCGCATCATTGCACAACACATTTAACAGTATATAATCCTGCGTTAAAAATGTCAACTAAATTTTATGGCTTTTAAACGCTCGATAGCTTCTATGGTGTCTTCCCTGCTTCCAAAAGCGGTCAACCTGAAATAGCCTTCTCCGCTGGGACCAAAGCCCACGCCGGGAGTTCCCACAACGTGAGCTTCATTTAATAACTTGTCAAAAAACGTCCAGGAATCCATTTCTTCGGGAATTTTTAGCCATATATAGGGAGCATTCACGCCGCCAAAGGCCTGAAGCCCCATTTCAGAAAATCCTTGACGGATGATGGACGCATTGGTCATATAATAATCTATGAGCTTCCTCACCTGTTTTTGCCCGTCCTCGGTATAAATAGCCGCTGCTCCCCGCTGAACTATATAGGATACGCCGTTGAATTTGGTGGTCTGCCTCCTGTTCCAAAGGCTGTTGAGCGATACGGCTTCGCCTTCTTGCGTATATCCCATGACCTTTTTGGGAATTACGGTATAAGCGCATCTTGTACCGGTAAATCCGGCTGTTTTGGAAAAACTCCTGAATTCAATGGCAACCTCCTTCGCGCCCTCTATCTCATATATGCTGTGAGGCACATCCTCTTCCCTTATATACGCCTCATAAGCAGCATCGTACAGTATTATCGATCTGTTATCCCGCGCATAATCCACCCACTTTTTGAGCTCCGACTTTGGAAGGGTCATTCCCGTGGGATTATTGGGGTAGCACAGGTATATGATATCGACGCGCTGCTCGGGCAATTGAGGTATGAAATTATTCTCGGCAATGCAGGGCAAATATACTATCCTATCATATTTCCCCGATTCATCCAGGTTACCCGCTCTCCCCGCCATGACATTGGTATCTACATACACAGGATAGACGGGATCGGTAACGGCAACTATATTATCTATCCCAAATATTTCCTGGATATTGCCGGTATCGCACTTCGAACCGTCGCTTATGAACACCTCATCCTCTTCCAGTTCTATGCCGCGGGCCCGGTAATCAAATTCGATGATCCTCCTGATCAAAAAATCGTATCCCTGCTCCGGGCCGTAACCTTTAAAAGTATCGACGTGCCCCATTTCATCAACAGCCCGATGGAGGCTCTCGATTACTGTCCAAGGCAGCGGCCTGGTGACATCCCCTATCCCCAAGCTTATAACCCGGACATGGGGATTACGTTGCTTAAAGGCAGCTACCCTTCGCCCTATTTCTGCAAAGAGGTAGCCTCCACGCAGCTTAAGGTAGTTCTCATTGATCCTGACTGCCATGGCGCACCTCCCTATCCAGTATTGCATTACCATTTAACAACTTTATCTTGATCTACAAGCCTGCTAGAATTTTCTTGACGCCGCCCTCAAAAACAATACGTTTTACCCGCTTTATCTTTAAGATAGCTCTTTAATTCTATTTCCCCGTCAAATACTTTAACGGCCGGTCCTGTCATATACACATGGTCATCTTCCTGGCTCCATTCCACCGTTAAATCTCCGCCCAATAGCTTAACCGCAGCTCTTCTCCGGCTTATCCCGTTCAACGCAGATGCCACCAGCACCGCACAGGCACCGGTACCGCATGCCATGGTTTCACCCGCACCCCGCTCCCATACCCTCATCTTAAGGGTTTGATCGTCGATGACCTGTACAAACTCAACGTTTATCCTGTTGGGAAACAAGGGATGGCTTTCGATTTTTGGTCCCACCTTTTCCAGCTGAAGGCCGGTAAGGTCGGAAACGTAAATCACCGCATGGGGATTGCCCATGGAAACGCAGGTTATCTTAAATATTTGTCCGTCCACTTCCACCGGCTGAGAAATAAAAGCGGCTCCATCGGCTTTTACCGGTATCCTTTCAGGGTCAAATATAGGGCGGCCCATATCCACCTTTACCAGTTCGACTGTCCCATCTTCCACCTTCATATTCAGCAGCTTAACGCCGGCCAGGGTCTCTATGCTTATGGCAGTTTTTGATGTCAATCCGCTGTCGTATACATATTTGCCAACGCATCTTATGGCATTGCCGCACATTTCAGCTTCAGAACCATCTGAATTGAACATCCTCATCTTGAAATCGGCAACTCTCGAAGGCAGGATGAGTACCAACCCATCCGCTCCCACGCCGAAGTGCCTGTCGCTTATAAAACGGGCTATTCGGGGCAGGTCATGCATCAGAGCTTCACAATCCTGCCTTATGCAGTCTATATAAACGTAGTCGTTACCCAAGCCGTGCATTTTAGTAAACCTGATCATCCATGCACCCCTCTTCAGGCATTGCTTTCACGTAGAAAACCTATTTGCTGCAAGTTGTATTTTTCTGCTCTATACCTTCTAAAGTATAACAATATGTACTGACTTGCAATATTTATACCACAATCTTGCAGCGATGCATAATTAGTATTTGTTAAAATCCGTATAAATATTTTTAATGCCCTTATGTTTAAATTTGTATTGCAGAACGATGATCTATTTATTGCAAAATTGATGTAGCGACTATATAATAAACAAGGAAATAGTTCTCATGAGGGGAGCAACATCATGAACGGGATTAGAATTTGCCTTGCTCTAAACCAGATGGAAGAAATGAAGAAAATCAGGGTATTTTTAACCCAGCAAGGCTTCAGCGTTATAGATGAATCGACCGATGGAGCATCGGCTTTGCGGCGTATAAAAACCCTGCAACCCGATCTCATCATTGCCGATGCCGATTTACCTGGCATCAACGGGATACAGCTTGCAGAGATTGCAGAACAGGAGGACATTGCCCCCGTCATCGTAATTACCAATTCCAATACGGGAAACCCGTGGAATGGTTCAAACGATAGCATTATATTTCTCCAGCGCCCCTTAACCAAATCGGGGCTTATGCAGACCATCCAGCTCTCACTAATGAGCTATCGCAGGATAACCGGGCTCAAAGAAGAAATAAAAAAGCTTAAGGCACAGCTGGAAGATCGAAAGCTGATCGAAAAAGCCAAGGGCATCATCATGGAAAAACACGGGCTGCCCGAAAGCCAGGCTTACAGGCTGATGCAAAAACGGAGCATGGAGACCGGTACACCCCTGCGCGAGCTGGCAAAAGCCATCATATTATCACACCAGCTGGGAGATTAAATGCAGTCAATATTAATTAGCTGGACGAAACCATATCCATTTCCGGAATGCAAGGCGGTCTCAGCTTATGGCTGCTGGCTGCCCTTCGCCTTTTTATCTCCTGCATGATTCTCTCATCTCCCTTCCCGGTCAGGATGACCTCATCCAATTGCCTGTAGGTAAATCCCAGCTCACCTTCATCGGTCTGTCCCGACCATAAGCCCGCACTGGGTGGCTTATTTATTATGCCATCGGGAATACCCAGGTATCTGGCCAGCTCCCAGACCTGTGTCTTAACAAGGCCTCCAAGCGGCAGTATGTCCACGCCACCATCTCCGTATTTGGTAAAATAGCCTACCTCCAGTTCGCTCCTGTTGCCCGTTCCAACAACGATATAATTGTACAGGTTAGCAAAGTAATACAGCACTATCATCCTCAACCTGGGCTTTATATTGCTGGAAGCAAGCTTCTCCGTATCGGGCTTAAGTATCAACTTCCTCTCAAATTCCGCCATCTCCCCTGCCTGCCGTACATCCTCCAATATACCCCCAAGGCAGTCATAGATGCCATTAAGGTTAATCTCCCTGTAATCGACATTTAAACTTCTGGCAATGAGCCTGGCATCCCTGGTGTCCTGGGGGGAGCTATAGCAGGGCATATGGAGTCCCAGAACATTCCCTGGGCATGCCCTCGCGCATAATGCAGCCACCACCGCCGAATCCACCCCTCCGCTTATGCCCACAACGCAACCTCCGACATGAGCCTCATCCACCTTGGATCTTATCCATCCAACAAGATATTGAGATATCTCTTTATACATGATTTTACTTCCCTCCCATTAACGAATAAATTTTAGTCAAATATTAATAAGCTGATGTTGCATCAATATCATAAAATACAAAGACGCGTATTGAATACTGCTGCAGCATTATCAATGGGCTTCTTGTTGTTATCAGTATTCTTGGCATCAACGGTAACATTTATGCCATACTTAATTAATAAGTCCATATGTTAGGACACATTTAACTAAAGAGACATCAAATACCAATTTGTTTTCCTTGACAATTATATCCGCAAAAAATGCAAAAGTAAAATTGGAGATGGTAATATTGAGGATAATCATATATTATATTTCCGGCTGGAAACAATATCTTACAAAGGTGCCACCCGGTACCAAAATATAAAAACCATGGTAAGGAACATTACAGCCCTACGCCATGGTTTGACTTACTTAAGAGTAATAAATTTATAAAAACTAATACCTTACGCGGTTTCTCCCATCGTTTTTTGCTCTATACATCATTGCATCGGCTCTCTTCACAATGGACTCCGGCGTATCGCCCTCCTGGTATTCGGCCACGCCAAAGCTGGCAGTCACGCTTTCGTTGTTCCACACCTTCAACTGTATCAATTTCTGGCGCAACTCCTCAGCCAATTTAGCCGCTTCTTTCGGCCCGGTATTTGGAAGAAGTATTATAAACTCTTCACCGCCCCACCTTGCCAGAGTATCGGTTCTCCGTATTCGCCCTTTTACCATATCGACCGTGGCTTTCAGTATCAGGTCTCCCACCTGATGGCCGAAGGAATCATTGTAATTCTTAAAACGGTCAATATCGAATACAATGAGCGAAAATCTCTCGCCGTATCGCTGCGCCCGCCAAATCTCTTCTTCAAGCTTTTGGGTAAAGTATCGGAAATTATACGTATTGGTCAGGGGGTCGGTGATGGACATTTCATAGAGTCGCCTCTCCAGCTCCTTCTTTTCGGTTATATCGTCCATTATGATCTGAGCGCCATTTACCACTCCATCCTTATTTAAAAGGGGTTTGATATGTGTTCTAAGCCATATTTTTTTCCCCGATTTTGATTTATAAAATTTTTCTACGGTCTGGGACAGATTGCTTTTCATGCACTCCTTTAGTTTTTGCGAGAGGCCCGACTCAACGAGCATTGGAAATGTCAAAAAGCTTATGTTACCGGTACTCTCCACTCCCGGATAGCCGAATATCTCCAGGGCTTTTTTGTTTATGTATACAACGTTTCCCTCCACATCGCATTTCAGTATGCCGATAGGAGCTTCTTGAGCCAGCTCTAAATACTGCTTTCTGCTTTCATCAAGCTCGTCTTCGACCTTTTTTCGTTCGGTAACATCAACCGCAAACACCATGCAATATTGGCATTTCCTGTATTCAAAGAGCTGCAAGTATGCCTCTACGTAATAGAGCGATCCATCCTTTCTTCTGTGAATGGTATTAAACACAGCCCGTTCCTGCTTACCATGCATCAACCCGTTAATGGTTTCTCTTAAAAATTCAATATCCAACCCCGGGTTTATATCAAAAATCGTCATTGCCTTAAGCTCTTGATAGCTGTATCCCAAATTGGTCCTAGCAGCCCTGTTGACCACTTCAAATCTGAATGAGCTGGGGTTAAGCAAATAGAGCTCATTTGCGGAAATCTCAAAAAGGTGTTCAAACAAGGTAGCACATACATTTGCTTCGTGCAGCCTTATAGCCATATCTATCGTAGAAAGCAATGCGACCGGATGGGTATCCTTGAGCACAAACCCATACGCTTTAACCTTTTTGATTTTCTCGATAATCTCTTTCGACGTGTTTGCGGTGAGAAATACAATCGGTATATCCTGATGCTTGGATATGATATCTGCTGCCTCAATGCCATCTATTTCCCCGGCCAATTCTATGTCCATCAGGATCAGATCTGGAATGATATTCTCCCTTATCCGTTGTACCACTTCTTCCCCCGTGGGCACAACCTCTACTTCAAAGCCATTTTTAACCAAGAAATCGGTGACCATCGCAGCCGTAAAGCGACTGTCCTCAACCAGCAGAATCCTGTTCTTCCCCCATTTTTCGCTCATATTCCAATTTCATCCCTTTACAAAGTCAACAAATCTTCTTGTTACAGTATTGCATTCCTAAAATACAGGCATGTTATAATTCAACGCTACCATCCCTTTCCAAGAAATAATTGATGCTAAAAACCGCTGTTCCAGCTGATATTCAATCTTTTCTCCCCTATACTAATATGATAACATATTGGCAAACATTTGTAAATTTTAAAACAAGTGGGACCGCCCTCAACAAATTAGGGGGAAATCGCTGCCCCCTTAAATACTCAATATTTCTAGACCGTCGTTAGCAAGATTTAGCGCCGTCTATATGAGCTTTAAAATTTTCAAAATTAAATATCCGTCAAAGCAAAATAAAAAGCTAAGGAGCGGCAAATGCCCCTTAGCTCCCCATCTTTAATGGTTCCAGGCTATTGAAGTATCGGAAAACCATATCATATTCGTACCTTTATCTGTCCACTGCCTTCCCTGGCTTTGATGCAGGTTCCCAACGAATCTTGGTAAGCGAGTACTCCATCCATAACTTCCACCGGTGTGATGTTGCGCAGCATTACGCTCCACTGTTTTGACGGGTTGTCTACAGTAACGGTAATGATATCTCCTTTTCTTTCGGCCCGTACGCGCATTTCGGTCTGGCCATGGATGTCGGGAACCTCCGCCTCCACGACATTACCCTCATCCAGCTGGAATATATGGAAGGTTATATCGCTGGCATAATCGTAGTCGGGCCTTGTATCAACAGCACCCATCGCCACTATGGAATTGGGCCTTACCCATAGCGGTAGGCTCATATAATCGTATTTCTCCCTTATCCATCGTCCGCCATCCATTACCCGTCCGTCCAGCAAATGAGTCCACCGCCCTTCGGGGAGGTAATACTTGGCTATGCCCTTATCGTTGAATATGGGAGCCACCAGCAGAACCCCACCAAGCATGTATTGTAAGTCAAGGTAGCTGCACGTGGGATCATCGGGGAATTCAAGCAGCATGCTTCTCAACATGGGGATCCCCTTTCGAGAAGCTTCACAGGCTGCAGCGTACAGATAGGGCATGAGCCTGCACTTCAGCTTTGTGAAGTGCCTGACTACGTCCACCGCCTCTTCGTCAAACAGCCAGGGCACCCTATATGAGCCGCTGCCGTGCAAACGGCTGTGGGAGGATAGAAGGCCGAAAGCAGCCCACCTCTTGTACAGGTCGGGCGTAGCGGTGTGTTCAAAACCGCTTATATCATGGCTCCAGAAACCGAATCCCGACATTCCAAGGGACAGGCCCCCCCTCAAAGTCTCGGCCATCGACTCATAGCTGGCCGTACAGTCGCCTCCCCAATGAACCGGGAATTGCTGGCTCCCCGCTGTTGCTGACCTGGCAAACAGGCACGCTCCACCTTTGCCATACTTCTCTTCCAGCAATTCAAACACCGTTTTATTGTAGAGGTAGGTATAATAGTTGTGCATCTTTACCGGATCTGAGCCATCGTAATACACCACATCGGTAGGTATCCTCTCACCAAAATCGGTCTTGAACGCATCCACGCCTATATCCAGCAACCGCCTCAATTTAGACTTAAACCATTTCCGCGCCTCGGGATTGGTAAAGTCCACCAGCGCCATTCCGGCCTGCCACATATCCCACTGCCACACATCGCCATTGGGCTTCTTAAGGAGATAGCCATGCTTCATGCCTTCGTCAAACAGTTTGGAACGCTGGGCAATATATGGGTTGATCCACACGCATATCTTAAGCCCTTTTTCCTTCAGCCTCCTCAGCATACCCTCCGGATCGGGGAATACCCTCTCATCCCATTCAAAATTACACCAGTGAAATTCCTTCATCCAGAAGCAGTCAAAGTGGAATACGTGGAGCGGTATGTCCCTTTCAGCCATGCCGTCAATAAAGCTGTTGACGGTCTTTTCATCATAGCTTGTGGTAAAGGAAGTGGTAAGCCATAGCCCGAAAGACCAGGCTGGCGGAAGGGCAGGCTTGCCGGTTAGATCCGTATATTTCTCGAGCACCTTTTTGGGTTCCGGACCATAGATAATGTAATATTCGAGGTATTCGCCCGGCACGCTGAACTGCACGCGGCTTACCTTTTCCGAGGCTATTTCAAACGACACCTTTTCGGGATGGCTGACGAACACCCCGTACCCCTGGTTGGTCATATAGAATGGAACGTTCTTGTAGGCTATCTCGCTGCTGGTACCCCCATCTTCGTTCCACATATCCACCGTCTGCCCGTTCTTTACAAAAGGAGTAAACCGCTCACCCAGCCCGTATACGCATTCCCCAACTTTGAGCAGCAGCTGCTCGTGCACGTACGTCTCACCGTTATCCATGACTATATAGCCCATATTCCTGAAGCTGCTCTCGGTAAGCAGTTCATTATCCCGCCCCAGGAACTCAACCCGCCAGTTTTCTCCCTTTCTCACCCGCACCTTAAGCTGTCCCGAAGCCAGCGATGCGTATTCGTCCCCATCTACAATTTCGACCTTTACATCTCTCCTTTCGTTAATGTTGAAAATTGGCGGTTTTTCAACCTTTCCCTTGTGGTGATATATTTTCACTCTAATGACGTCCTCCATGGGCGAGCTGAATTCTACCGTAAAGAGTAAGCAATTAAGGGTATCGCCCCTATGCCTTATATGCCTGCACGGAGCATACACTACAAGGGAATCATCCCTTATTTCCACGTCGTGTACCTCTGCAGGGAAAAAAGCTTTAAGCCCTTCTCGCATCAACCAGTAACCATTGGTAAATTTCATACAATCATCCTTTCTCCTAAAAAGATTCACATATATTTAGATTACCTTTTATGAGCTCGAGGAGGCGAGCCAATGCAGGCCTACTTTTGCCCATAATAGGCATTGGGCCCATGCTTCCTCAAGAAATGCTTATCAAGCAGCACCTGATCCATGGCCTTTATGTTGGGCGACAAAACAAACGTATTGAAGGCAATTTTTGCCACCTCTTCCATCACCACTGCGTTATGAACCGCCTCATGGGGGTCCTTACCCCAGCTGAAAGGCCCGTGGCTTTTAACCAGTACGCCGGGCATGTAAATCGGATTTATTCTCCTTGTTCTAAACGTTTCAACTATGACATTCCCGGTCTCCGCCTCATAGTTACCCTGTATCTCTTCAGCCGTCATATCGCGGGTACAGGGTATCTCACCATAAAAATAGTCGGCATGGGTGGTGCCCAGAGCAGGAATACCCCGCCCAGCCTGTGCCCAGCTGGTAGCCCATGATGAATGAGTATGTACTACGCCCCCAATCTCGGGGAAATTACGATAGAGTACCAGATGAGTGGGAGTATCTGATGAAGGCCTTAGATTCCCTTCCACCTGATTCCCCTCAAGATCTACTACCACCAGGTCTTCTAGCTTTAACTCTTCATAAGGAACCCCGCTTGGCTTTATGACCACCAAACCCTCTTGACGGGAGATACCGCTGACATTACCCCAGGTATAAACAACCAGCCCTCGACGGGGCAGCTCCAAATTGGCCTCAAGCACAGCCTCTTTAAGCCATTTAAGCATATCAAAATGTCACCTCTTATCTATTATCTGGTTTAATCGGCATCATTAAAAAAGTAAATCAGCTTAATTATTCCCATGAATGGAAAACAGGCGTGCCTTGGGTAAATTCTACATTTCCTCCGCATAGTTCCTTCAACATTCCGCAAAACTCATCCCACTCCATAGGGACGACAACCTCCATGGTGACCTTGTCGCTGTATTCCACCCGGACAACGTGCATTCCCTTCTGGCGCAAGAAATACTCCACCTGGCCTGTATAAGCATAGTCTAAATATATAATGCCCGTAGGGCTCAATACCATACGCTTTGTCCCGGCCCTGTCCAAAACCTCGGCTGCCGATTTAGAGTAAGCTCTGACCAGACCGTTGGCACCGAGCTTTATTCCACCAAAGTAGCGGGTTACCACCACCAGCACATTTTTGAGCCCCCTGTTTTGTATCACCTGCAATATGGGCATTCCTGCGGTGCCGCCGGGTTCACCATCGTCATTAAACCGTTGAACCAAAGCATCTTGTCCTACTATGTAGGCATAACAATGATGAGTGGCATCGGGAAACTCGGCCTTTACATCCTGAAGCCTTTCAAGAACCTCTTCTTCCGAGTTCACATAGAATGCGTCCCCTATGAATCTGGATTTCTGTATCACAATTTCATGCCGAGCTCTTTGCTTTACTGTGCGATACTCCTTGCCCATGATTATTCAAACATAGGAGGCTCTGCTTGACCCCGAGAGCCTCCTCTACCTTTCCTTCCTTTCCTATACCAGAGTTATCATTTCTCCGTAGGTTTTAACCTATCCCAATATTGGGGTTGCTGAACTACTTTCTGTAACAAACAATAGCTCACTACAATACAAGGTATTCCTCATCTATCGCACATAGCATTTATGTAATATATAGAATACCACTCACCCTTGAATTCCCATGATATTGCATCTATAGACATCGACCGCGTCCTTTTAGATTACGCCCATCTTCTTTAAGTTATCTATGCTTATCTTGACGCTTTCCAGCGGCGGCCTCTGGCACACGTCCTGCTCAACTATGCCCCACTGAGCACCTATTTCCTTGGAAACCCTTATGATGCCGGCAATGTCGATGCAGCCCTCTCCCACCTCGGCGAAGGGCGGTTGTTGGCCTTTGATCATATCTTTGAGGTGCACCATGGTAACGCGGCCTGCTAATCCCTTTAGGTAATCAACGGGGTCAACGCCCGCATATTGGACCCAGAAGGTATCCACCTCAAGTTTGACCGTATCAGCATCGGTGTTATCGATCAAAATCTCCAGTCCATACTTGCCATCAAACTTTTCAAACTCAAAGGCATGATTGTGATAGTGCAGGTTAAGGCCCGCCTCTTTAATTTTGCTGCCCAGTTCCTGCAGCTGCTTTGCGGTGGTTGTCCACGCTTCCTTGCTATTTCGCCTGTTTTCTGCAAGGAATGGTACCGTTATGTCCTTTAGCCCAATTCCCAGCGCATAGGAAATCTCGCCATCAAAATCCTTCTCCAGCCTTTCCAATGCCACATGGCTGTTTACGGGAATCAAATTTAACTCCTTTAACGCATCCCTCATTTCGTCGGCGGGAAGTCCACCATACCCCGCAAATTCCACACCCTGATAGCCGAGTTCGGCCACCTTTTTTAAGACCCCTATAAAGTCCTTTTCCGTCTCGCTCCGTACACTATACAGCTGTAACGCAATGGGCATTTTAAGAGACATAATAAACACCCCTTTATATTTGATATGATATGTATCTATAACACATTATACCACAGTTAAAGAGTTTTTGGATATGAATTTGTCCTTGAAATTATGGGCTCAATCCGTTAAACTTAAGGCATGTATACATCTTCCTGTAGATAGCACCAGCATATATTGGCTGTGAGGATTTTGTCATAGGTTATACGCCGCCTATTCAAAGCTATAAACTTGCGGAAGAAAGCTTTATGTTTATAAGCTGAAATTTAAAAAGCAGGAGGGAAAAAATACATGAATAAAGAGGAAATGATCCAAAGGGCAAAGGAGCATTTTGCCAAACTCATTGAGGAGCAATTCGAAAGGATAGCAAGGATGAAGCAGGACCAGGACTTCATTGATTATAGCAAGCTGTCCACAATAGTAATTGGCATAGTCGGGGGCGATGGCATAGGCCCGTACATCACTTCTCAAGCTCAAAGGGTGCTGGAATTTCTGCTTAAAGATGAGGTGCAAGCAGGTAAAATAACCTTTAAAGGCATAGACGGTCTCACCATCGAAAACCGGGCAAAGCATAACAAAGCCATCCCCGATGATGTGCTGGAGCAGCTAAAACAGTGCCACGTAATACTCAAAGGTCCCACCACCACACCGAGAGCAGGAGACCCATGGCCAAACATAGAAAGTGCCAATGTGGCTATGAGGAAAGAGCTCGACCTTTTTGCCAACGTACGGCCCGTAAAGGTACCCCAGCAGGGCATAAACTGGACCTTCTTCCGAGAGAACACCGAAGGCGCCTATGCCGTTGGCAATAAAGGGATTCACGTCAATGAAGATCTATCAGTGGACTTTACCATAACCACCTACGAAGGATCATACAGGATCCTCAAAGCCGCTTTTGATTATGCCCGCAAAACCGGTTTAAACAAGGTAACGGTAGTGACAAAAGCCAACGTCGTTAAAACCACTGACGGAAAATTCCTGGACGTAGCGCGTGAAGTAGCCAGAGAATACCCCGAAGTCGAATGGGATGACTGGTACATCGACATCATGACCGCAAAGCTTCTCGACCCCAAACGCAGAACCCAGTTCAAGGTAATAGTCCTGCCCAACCTATATGGGGATATATTAACGGACGAAGCCGCCGAGCTGCAAGGCGGCGTAGGTACCGCCGGTAGCGCCAACATCGGAAAACGCTATGCCATGTTCGAAGCCATACACGGCTCTGCCCCGCGCATGGTGGAAGAGGGCCGTACCCAATACGCGGACCCCAGCAGCATAATCCGTGCAGCAGGCATGCTCCTTGAACATATAGGCCACGGGGATAAGGCTAAAAAGCTGGACATGGCGCTAGATATTTGCGGAACATACGAGAAAAAGCTGGTCATAACCGGTAGAGATACGGGAGCCACAGGCGCCCAGTTTGCCGATTATATAATGGAAACGTTAAACGATGAAAAGCTTGAAAGCCGCTGGGTAGAATATACAAACAGCATAAAAGGAAATAAATGAACCGCTCCGTTAAGCCGATAACCCTAAGATCTATAAATTGAAGGCCAGGATATACCATCCTGGCCTTCAATTTCTCCCTGAATAGCTTATTTTTCTTCCTCTTTTCACACAATTTTCACATACTTTTCACACATTTGACAAAAATGTACCGCCAAAAATTGATGAAATTGCCTATTTACAAATATTTATTAAAATGTTATCCTAGAAAAGGTTTAGCATTTACTAAAACATTTTCTATATGGTGATATAAAGATGAAACATATACAAGATCTAAACGAAGGACTTGAGGTATTTAAAGCCCTATCGTCCGATATTCGCCTAAAAATAATCCAGCTGTTAGTTCAACATAAACATCTTAACATGAACGAAATGGCCGAAATGCTGGGCATAACCAATGGAGCCTTAACAACCCATATAAGGATATTGTCAAAATGCGGTTTGGTAGATGTACAGCTGATGCCGGGTAAGAGAGGCTTACAAAAGGTATGCCATCTAAAAGAAGACAAATTGTTGATCGAGCTGGTATCGCAGCTCAGGTCGGAACAAATGTATCAAGGCGAAATAGATGTAGGACATTTTACAGCTTACCAGGTATACCCCACATGCGGGATAGCTACAAAAGACCACATCATCGGAGAAGTAGATGATCCCAGATATTTTGACGACCCACAACGGGTAAATGCCGGTATATTGTGGTTTACGAAGGGTTTTGTGGAATATAGAATTCCCAACTATTTAAAACCATGGCAAAAGGTTGTGGAACTACAATTTTCCATGGAGCTTTCTTCTGAAGCGCCGGGCATATGCGAAGATTGGCCCAGCGATATATACTTTTCACTCAACGGTATCCCGCTTGGTTACTGGACCAGCCCGGGAGATTTCGGAGCGGTTCGGGGATTATACACGCCGGTTTGGTGGTTCACCAACTGGAACCAGTATGGGCTTTTGAAGCTTCTTTCAATAAACTCGGAAGGTACTTTCATCGATGGCAAATGGATTTCCGATACAACCATCGAAAAGCTCAATATCAACCATAAAAGCGATATAATTTTAAGGATATCAGTACCCGATATAGCCGAGAATATCGGGGGTGTAACCATCTTTGGGCGTGGATTTGGAAACTACAATCAGGGAATCAAATTCCGTCTCATATATAAAAATCAGGCTAACGGATCGCAGAACGAAGGACTAATGGAAAATTTTAAATAAACATAAACGGAGAACGGTTCTCCGTTTATCCATCAAATAACATTCGTGAGCAATAATTCAGCATCTATAAAATGCCACTATATCACGCAACATTCTTCATCCTAATTACGTTCCACGACAGTTTCGGCAATATCATCTTAAACGTATCGCATATGCCTTTCTCAACCGTTTCCTTACGCGGACATACCCTGTAAGGGTCTTCAAAGGTATTTACGGCTTTCAAATCATCCCCGTCCAACACTATATGCTCTATAACCTCTACTTCGCCAAATGAACGCACGTCAAAATTTACTTTTACCGGTTCGCTGTCTATGTTTAAAGCAAATACCGTTATAAATCCACTTTCCTCATCGTATGTCACAGCCGAACAAATAGCAGGCACTCCGCCGTAGCTTTCCGTTTCCACCACTGGCGCCTTTATTATGGGCTTCAACACCACCCCGTGCCCATAAGTCGAAACGTCTCTAAATGGATAGTAGATCGTCTGCCTTATAGCCCCTCCACCCTTCTGCGTAAAGATGGGTGCTATAACATTGACCAATTGGGCAAGGCATGCGATCTTTACCCTGTCAGCATTGTTGAGCAAGGTACAGGCAAGTCCGCTAAAGGCCAGGGCATCTAGCAAGCTATATCTATCCTCCAAAATCTCAGGGGCAATTTCCCAGTCCTTCAGCTTTACATTGGTTTGATACCATATGTTCCATTCATCGAACGATAGCATCATGGTTTTCTTGCTGCGCTTCAAGGCTTTTACATAATCTGCCGTAGCGCATATGGTCTTTATAAACATATTCATATCCACAAATGAAGCCAGGAAATCCATGTCATTGCCATAATTTTGGTAATACCGGTGAAGGGAGATATAGTCCACATGGTCATACAAGTGCTCCAGTACAATTCTATCCCATTCCGGGAATGTAGGCATATTGGAGGACGAACTTCCGCATGCCACCAGTTCAATTGTAGGATCAACCCATTTCATTATTTTAGCAGCTTCAAGGGCTTTGCGCCCGTATTCATGCACTTCAAGATGGCATATCTGCCATGGCCCATCCATCTCGTTCCCCAAACACCAGACCTTTATTCCGTGGGGCTCCCTATGCCCGTTCCTTATGCGCATATCGCTCCAGTATGTACCCGACGGATGGTTGCAGTATTCCACCAGATAACCGGCTTCCTGTGGGTTCCCCGTACCCAGATTTACAGCAAGCATCACCTGGGCATTTGCTTTCCTGGCCCAGTCCACGAATTCATCGATTCCAACTTCATTTGTCTCTATTGATCGCCAGGCCAAGTCCAGCCTGCGCGGACGATTTTCAACAGGCCCTATCCCATCGGTCCAATTATATCCCGAAACAAAATTGCCTCCCGGATAACGGACAAGAGCGATGTTCAACTCTTTTACAAGCTCTATTACGTCCCTCCTAAAACCCTGTTCATCAGCGGTTTGATGATCCTTCTCATATATGCCCGTGTATACGGCACGGCCAAGGTGCTCGATAAAAGAACTAAACAACCGCCTATCCACCTCGGATATTTTAAAATCCTTTTCGATATGATATGTGGCTTTTTTCATAGGAATATCTCCCCCTCTTAAATCTCTTCATGGTGTTTTATAAAATAGTATTAATTTACACAGTTAATATGAATCGCAATAATTTTAGGCGCTTGGGCATTTAAACTGCTCTGCAATTAGCAAAGCTCCTAAACAATTGACATGATATTTGCAACAATGAAATTTGATATGGGCATCATTAATGACTTTGCGATACATTCCAAGTCCCTCATTTAAACCCAGGATAGTATAATGATCCCTTAACGAATACAAATAACATAATTATTTTAGTTTTATATAAATTATTTTATTGTATTCCAAATCTTATCTTCAGTATACAGCTTAGCATTTCCTTTGTCAATAAAAATTTAGCCCCTGTCGTCATTTTACAATAGCATCGTATTACAATTTATTTTGACATAATGTCACACATGAAAAACGCCATGCCATAAAAAGAAATGCCTTACCCGATGGTCATAAATCAAACAATTAACAGCCATTGGCAAGAGCCAGTATTTCTAACGGTTTTGAGATGGAGTTTCCGCAGACTTTTACACAAAGAACCATCAAAAATATCGCAGTAACATCTCTAAGATCCAAAAAAATTATCCTCCACTAATCGCCAGTGGAGGATATAAAGCTTAAGTCGTAAATCCGTCTTCTAATTATTCCAGAATAATCCTTATATCCCTCAAATTTTTATCCAGCAACCCAACATATTTATCATAAAACATGTCGCTATGCTGTTTTTCCCATTGAGCCAATTCTGTAAGCAGCTTTTTGACCTCGGGTTCATCAACGGCCTGAGCCGCCTTATTGTAAAAATGACAAAAATCCATCTCTATTAAATAGGCCATGCGCATCACCGATACGTCCGACATCCCCGGATCCATTCCCCGAAGCATATCGGAATTATCCGCCAATATATGAGGATCTTTGGCTTTATAATTATCATCCACCACCCATGAAATTTCTAAAGGAGGCTCCGCAAAGCCCAGCCTATCGTATTCCTTCTTTAGCATATCGAGGTGTTGTTCTTCTATCTCGATCAGCTCTTCAAAGACGCGCTTGGTCTCTTCGGAGACATCCTTATTCGCGTAAAACTCATAGAAATCCCTTGCGTTTTTCTCCATTCGCATGGCAAACTTCAATATCTTTTCGACCTTATCCATATAGCTCCCCCTAACCATTTATTTTTTATCAAATGAAATCATTCAAATATCCCTTTATCTTTTGAAGATCGACGGGCCTATCTACCAGCGGAGGTCCTTCCCTTAGGAACTCGATCTTATCGCAATATGTGGGCTTTTCCTCACGATAGATTATGCCGATGGGTATACGGTCTCCCCATTCCATGGCCTTTTCCATAGCCTTCAGCTTATTGGTTGGGTCATAGCTCTCATCCAGCTTGTAAACCCTTTTGCTGTACCACTGAAATGTATTTACCTTATTAAAGCTGACGCAGGGCTGGAGTATGTCTACCAGAGAATACCCCTTGTGCTTTATGGCCTCCACCATGATGGACGTCAAATGCTCTTTCTCACCGCTGAAGGCCCGCGCCACAAAGCCTGCCCCCAGCGCTATGGCTACCAGCACCGGATTGAGGGGCGGATTTACGTTGCCCACAACCTGAACCTCGGTGACGTGCCCCAAACCGGTAGTGGGAGAGGCCTGCCCCTTGGTAAGGCCATATATCTGGTTGTCATGAACAAAATGGGTTATATCCACGTTTCTCCGTATATTGTGTATGAAATGGTTGCCTCCTTCACCGTACGAGTCACCATCGCCGGTATGCACGATAACGGTAAGGTCCATATTGGCCAATTTAGCCCCTACCGCAGCAGGAAGCGCTCTGCCGTGCAGACCACAAAAGCCGTTGGTGTTTATGTACTGAGGCGTCTTGGCGGCCTGACCTATTCCTCCGACGACCAGCACTTCATGCGGCTTTTTGCCCAAAATCTCCAGAGCGTTCTTTAGCGCTTCAATGATGCTAAAATTGCCGCACCCAGGACACCAGGCGGTCTCCGAAATGATATAATCCGTATTGCTCATAGGCTTTTCTCCTTTTCCCTCACTTTCTCAAATATATATCGCGGGCTCATCGGCCTTCCATCATATTTCAACACGCTAAAGTTGCAGAATATGCCCGTCTCCTGTGTCACCAGGGAAGCAAGCTGTCCGGTGGCGTTTTGCTCTACGTTTATTATCCTCTTTGCCTTTTTGGCCTTTTCCACCAGCAGCCTGGTAGGCAAAGGCCATACATCTCCAAACGCCAAAGCAGCATACTTTATACGCTGCTCATTATTCAACATCGATACCGCCTCAGCCAGCGGCCCCCAGGTGGAACCCCATGCCAAAATCAACACATCAAAGTCATCTTGACCGAAAAACCAGGGTTCCTGCAAATCCTGCTTCAAATATTCCAGCTTCTTAAGCCTTTTGGATACCATCTGCTGCCTGACCTCTGCCGATTCGGTTATATGGCCGTACTCGTCATGCTCATCGCTGTCCACCAGCACCGTAACGCCGGGAATTTTACCCGGTATGACCCTGGGCGATACCCCTGTGGGAGTAATCTTATATCTTTTATATGGTTTGTCTTCTACGGCATTAGCTATGTACCTCTCATGGCGTATTCCATCAAAATCAAACGGTTTTATGGTCACCGTTGAATCGGCAAGGAACTGATCGCTCAGGAGTATAACCGGGATCTGATACTTATCGGCCAGGTTAAAGGCCCTGACCGTCTGGTAAAAAGCATCTTCAGCATTTCTGGGAGCAATGACCATTCGCGGGAACTCCCCTTGAGAAGCCGAGATCAGAAATTTCAGATCGCCCTGCTCGGTCCTGGTGGGAAATCCGGTTACCGGCCCCGGGCGCTGCACCTCGGCTATGACCAGAGGCACCTCGAGCATGCCGGCCAATCCCAGCCCTTCTACCATTAGGGAAAACCCTCCTCCCGATGTACCGGTCATGGCCCTTACTCCTGCATACGAAGCGCCGATGGCCATGTTTATAGCAGCAATCTCATCTTCGGCCTGCTCAACCACTATTTCGGCATCAGGCATCTTTGAAGCCAGGTAATTCATTATGCTGGTTGATGGAGTCATGGGATAGGCTGAATAGAATTTACAGCCTGCTGCCAGGGCTCCCAGAGCAATGGCCTGATTGCCATTAATCAGTATGCTTTGGCCCACCTCAGGCAAAGATGGGCTATTCTGGAATGAGAGGAGGTTGTCCATGGGCAATGACTGGCTGTACCTGGGCTTTACCAGCTTGCTACCCTCCAAAACGGCCTCGGCGTTTTGCTTGGCTATATCGGGCCTAAAAATCTTCGAATACATGGCTTCAACTTCGGCAGCATGAATGCCCAGAAGCGCCAGCGCTGCTCCCAAAGCAACGCTACCCGACACCCTGACGTTCCCAATTCGCCTGGCAACCTCCATTAAAGGAAGCGCCACCACTCTGCCATCCGTATGAGCAACCTGTTTATCGCAGATTACAAAGCCATCGGCTTTAAGCCTGCCTATGTGTAAGTCAACCGTTTCCTTGTTCAAAGCTATTATGCCGTCCAGTTCATCTACATGAGAAAAAAACCCCTGATCTCCAAAGCGTATCTGAACGAAGTTATGACCGCCACGTATCCTTGACATATAATCCTTTATGCTGAAGACCTTAAAGCCATTTCTCTGGAGTACCTTTTCAAATACGCTGGATAGGGTTTCAACTCCTTGACCTGCTGCACCACCTATGAGGACATTGTAATTCATCTTTTCACTCCCTTATTCCTTTGATTGAATTATAATAAAATGGCTTCTTAGATGATGCCTACCTCAACAAGTCGCCTATTTGATGCTTCCCTTAGAAAAGAATATACCAAAAACAAAATAAAAATACATACCAAGCTACCTACCTCTTAAATTTCAAATCATCTTAAGAAATTTATACCACCATACCTCGTTTTAAAAACAAGGATTTTTGCTTTTTGTTGTTTATGTTCAATATTGTACCGGGATAACAATATGCAGCATCAAACTCTCCATCAGCATTTACAATTTTACAATAGGTATTCACGCCGATAGGGGAACCTACTGTTCCGACTTTTATTTTCTTACCTGCTACCAGCATTCCCCCCAACACAACACTTGCGGGATCTTTAAAAATAACGCTATTTTTAGCAATAACATTGGATTGGTAGCTTCCACGCCCTGTTACAAAAATACTTCCACCAGCAAAAATCATGGAATTCTCACAATAGCTTAACGTTATGTTCATATTAGAAACATTGCACTGTTTAAGAGCGTTTTCATACTCGACTAGCTCATCATAAATGTGTTGCATTTTCTCTAAGCTATCCATACGAAAAGCATTTATGCCCAACAATGTTTTCCTCATTTTATGCAACAACTTTGAAATATCCTCGGACTCTTCTTCTTGCATGAAGGGGAGTATATTCTCTATATCTTCCGCAAACCTTTTGAACTTGGTATTTTCGTTTATCAGCTTATATAAAATAGATCCTATATTTTCACTATTTTTCTGTAAATATATCATGGTTACTTTTTCAACAATAGATTTCAATTCATTTTTAATTCTTCCTATAATAGGAAGTAAAAATAAATATTGATTGTCCCACAAAAAGCTAGAAAATATAAACAAATATAGCAAAATATGATA
>ENA-UPSB01000384-UPSB01000384.1-bioreactor-metagenome-genome-assembly--contig:-NODE-384-length-75078-cov-804.749370_pt1 | contig 75078 bp, 60 predicted proteins | sample MGYA00238182_ERZ773286 | MGnify/ENA primary metagenome ERZ773286 (study PRJEB29026, sample SAMN07631240) | bioreactor metagenome | isolation source: Switchgrass digestor | place: USA: Dartmouth... | reverse complement strand
CAAAACATCAGGATGATTCTTTTCTTCTTTTCCCTACAGTAAACTGACGCTATCAAGGTCTGTAACTGAACTTGAATAACTGTATACAGTATGGTAAAATACTCAAAAACTAAAGGGAAGACAGCTATAAAGGGTAAAGGAAGGTAACTATGGCGAACAACGTTTTCGATACTCTGAAAGAAAGGGGCTTTATCGCCCAGCTCACCCATGAAGAAGAGATAAAGGATCTTCTTTCCAACAACAAGGTCACATTTTACATAGGCTTCGATCCGACCGCAGACAGCCTGCATGTAGGCCATTTTGTTCAGTTGATGGTAATGGCGCATATGCAGCGGGCCGGACATAAGCCCATAGCCCTCATAGGCGGCGGTACGGCCATGATCGGCGATCCGTCCGGCAGGACCGATATGCGTAAAATGATGACCCGGGAAACGATAAACCACAACGCGGAAAAATTCAAGGCCCAGTTGTCAAAATTCATCGACTTTTCCGACGGTAAAGCCATTATGGTCAACAATGCTGACTGGCTGCTGGATCTCAACTATATCGGGTTCCTGAGAGAAATAGGAGTCCACTTCTCAGTCAACAGGATGCTGACCGCCGAGTGCTTCAAGTCAAGGCTGGAGAGAGGATTGACTTTCATCGAATTCAATTACATGCTGATGCAAAGTTATGACTTTCTGATCCTTAACAAAAAATACGGCTGCTGCATGCAACTCGGCGGAGACGACCAATGGTCCAACATAATCGCAGGCATCGACCTGATAAGGCGTGTCGAGGGCAAACAGGCTTACGGCATGACGTTCACCCTGCTCACCACCAGCGAAGGCAAGAAAATGGGAAAAACGGAAAAAGGCGCCCTCTGGCTGGATGCTGAAAAAACTTCCCCGTATGATTTCTATCAATACTGGAGGAACGTCGACGACGCCGACGTCATAAAATGCCTTAAGCTTCTGACATTCCTGCCCATGGATGAAATAAACAGGCTGGCACAGCTCAGGGACGAACAGATCAATGAAGCCAAGAAAGTGCTGGCATACGAGGTAACGAAGCTGGTACACGGCGAAGATGAGGCCATGAAGGCAAAACAGCTTGCGGAAGCACTGTTCGGAGGCGGAGGCAGTACAAGCGACATGCCGTCGACCTCGATCCCCCTTTCGGAACTCGAGAAAGGGATCAATATACTTGACCTGCTTTGCAGGACCGGGCTCGTACCGTCGAAGAGCGAAGCCCGCAGGCTGGTACAGCAGGGCGGCATATATATCGAAGGCAGCCAGGTTTCTTCGATAGACCATTTGATCTGCAAGGATGCATTTGTAAACGGCGAATTGATGATCAAAAAGGGCAAGAAGACTTATCACAAAGTAGTCATTTCATGATGAAGCATGGAAGATTGGAGGTCTTTGATTGGAGATACTGAGCGCTATATCGGAAAACCTGCAGAAAGGTAAAGCAAATACCGTAAGGGAACTGGTCCGGGAAGCACTGGATAAAGGCTTTCCCGCCGAAAAGGTCCTTGAAGAGGGCCTTATCAGCGGAATGGACGTTATCGGAACGAAATTCATGAATAATGAGATATATGTGCCGGAAGTCATGATCGCCGCAAGAGCGATGAACTCAGGAATGGAAGTACTGAAACCTGTGCTGGTCAGCGCCGGCGTCAAATCGAAAGGCAAAGCCGTGATCGGCACTGTAAAAGGCGATCTTCATGACATCGGTAAGAACCTGGTCAAAATGATGCTGGAAGGCAAAGGCATCGAGGTCATCGACCTGGGGACCGATGTTTCAGCTGAGCGGTTCATTTCAGCCGCGGTGGAAAACGGCGCCCGTATCATCGCATGCTCCGCATTGCTCACCACGACGATGCCAGAGATGAAAAAAGTAGTTGAAATGCTGAAGGAAAAAGGCCTCAGGGACAAGTTCACCGTAATGATAGGCGGCGCTCCAGTCACTGACGCATACAGGCAATCCATCGGCGCCGACATTTACACACCGGACGCCGGATCCGCAGCGGAAGCAGCTGCAAAGGTATTTACCGAATAACAGGGTACTGATGATTTTAGTGCCTGGTACGTCACATGGACGCATATTGCTCGGCATCATGCCGGATAATATGTGACCATATGACATGCCGGGCACGATTTTTTCAGAGGCACTCTTCACAGAAAAGAATGGTGACGCTCCTTTGCATGGAAGCATTCCCTGTAAGGCCGAGGAATGCCGCGCATGCCAGCCTGAGACTGTCACCCTGCCTTTATATCTCCATTATGATAGGCAATATCATCGGTTTGCGCTTGGTTTTCTCATACAGATACTCTCTCAGGTCATTCTTGATGACATTCTTCTTGGCAGCCCAGTCGTTGGCCCGCTTCCCGTCCAGTTTCGCAAGTGTCTGTTTTATGATCTCACGGGCATTTTCCATCAGATCTTCAGATTCTCTGACATAAACGAATCCCCTGGAAATGATATCGGGACCCGCAATGATCTGTCCGGATTCTTTTTCCGTCGTAATGACCACAACGATCAGCCCATCCTGGGAAAGCAGTTTCCTGTCCCTGAGCACGATGCTTCCGACGTCGCCTACGCCGAGGCCGTCAACAAGTATCCTGCCAGATGTGACGCTTCCGTTGATCCTTGCTGAATCAGGGCCAAGTTCGAGCACCTGGCCGTTCTCCATCATGAAGATATTTTCAGACGGCATCCCCATTTTAGCCGCCAGGTTCGCATGCTGCTTCAGATGCCTGTATTCGCCGTGGACCGGCATGAAGAATCGCGGCCTGACCAGGCTGTGCATCAGCTTCAGTTCTTCCTGGCATGCGTGCCCTGACACATGCACATCCGCCAGCGATTCATATATTACATCCGCACCTTTTTTGAACAGCTCGTTTATGACCTTGAAAATGGACTTTTCATTGCCCGGTATTGGCGATGCTGAAATAATGACCAGATCGCCAGGCTCGATCTCCACTTTCTTGTGCTCGTTGACAGCTATCCTCGACAATGCGGACATCGGCTCTCCCTGGCTGCCGGTCGTCAGGATGACCATCTTTTCAGGCGGATACTTGTCGATCAGGTCCACGTCCACCATCATCCCATCCGGCACATTGAGATATCCAAGTTCCATCGCCACATTGACCACATTCATCATGCTCCTGCCAACGACGGTCACCTTCCTGTTGAACTTGGCGGCCGCGTCTATGGCCTGCTGGATCCTGTGGACATTGGAAGCGAAGCTTGCCACGATGATCCTGCTCTTCGCATCCATGAAAATATCTTCGAACGTTTCGCCCACTGTCCTTTCAGACATCGTGTATCCGGGACGCTCTGCGTTCGTGCTGTCGCACATGAGCAGCAGCACGCCCTTCCTGCCGAGATCAGCAAGCCGTGCCAGGTCGGTCGTCTTGCCTTCTATCGGGGTATAGTCGATCTTGAAATCAGAAGTATGGATGATGACCCCCACAGGCGTATGCAGCGCCAGGGCCACAGAGTCGGCGATACTGTGGGTTGCCCTTATGAATTCCACCTTGAATGTCCCCAGGCGTATCGTATCGCCCGGTTCCACGTCAATAAGCTTTGCCGACGACAGTATCCCGTGTTCTTCCAGTTTATACTTCAGCAGCCCGAGGGTCAGCCTTGTGCCATATACGGGCACGTTTATTTCCTTCAGGAAGTACGGCACCGCCCCGATATGGTCCTCATGGCCGTGTGTCAGTACTATTCCAAGTACTTTCTCTTTGTTTTTCGTCAGGTAAGATATGTCAGGTATGACATGATCTATACCAAGCATATCGTCTTCAGGAAACGAAAGGCCGCAATCGACCACCAGCATTTCGTCTCCGTATTCGAAAACCGTCATGTTCTTGCCTATTTCCTGCAATCCTCCCAAAGGGATAACTTTAAGCTTTTGTTTGCTTTTTGTCACGATATAACCTCCGTAAATAACTCTTAGTCTGTATAAATAATTCCACCAATATGAATATTTTCAACAAATCATCCGGCAATATGTATCAGGATCCAGAACAACACATGATATCCGTTCTGTGCAGTTAACGTATCTGCGCCGCAGACCTGCTGCTCTGTGCAGGCCCATTCCGGATGAAAACCGTCTGCCCGCCTGTATCCGTCAATCCTGAGATACTGTCCTGTTACCACTTTACCTATTATAGCATTACAAGCTGTTTTTGCAAAATACTTCTTGGGATATGGTGTAAACACCTTCCATTTGTCATGGAAAAATAGGTCTTTATTCTTATTGACATAGGATTTTTGTACTAGTATAATGGACTTACTCGTTCACGGAACGACTCTCTTTTGTTTGACCCGGATGAATATTATTCAGTTGGTATGGGGCCCGAATGGGCTCTATATTACCTTTTCAGGGGAATTTTCAAAAAGCGGCGGTCCGTCAAAACAGTTTTGAAAAAACTATTGCATAACCCATGGACAATGTGCTATAATAACGACTGTCGCAAACGTTGCGGGATTGTGTAAGGGTAGCACTACTGACTCTGGATCAGTCTGTGAGGGTTCGAATCCTTCTCCCGCAGCCATAAAAACAAAGGATACGCGAATCCGCGTATCCTTTGTTTTTATGGCTATTTATACCCGGTTCGGAGTGTCTGTGCATAACAGTTGATCATTTCAGATACAGACAGGTAAGATCCACATGTTTGAAGAAATGTCCCTCTTCCCTGGATCAAACATCAACTTCTGCAGAACTGTCCCCCTGTATAGACCTCGACTTTCGCAGAACTGTCCCTCACAAAAAGCAAAAAGGGACGGCTCGAACCGTCCCTTTCGTAAATATCCCGTATCTATATTATCCGAACAGCGCCAGCAGGACGCCTGCTGCGACAGCAGATCCTATAACGCCTGCTACGTTCGGACCCATAGCATGCATCAGCAGGTAGTTGGTAGGATTGGCCTTCTGGCCTTCTATCTGCGAGACCCTGGCCGCCATAGGCACAGCGGAAACTCCTGCCGAACCGATCAGCGGGTTGATCTTTCCGCCCGAGAGCCAGCACATGAGCTTACCTATGAGCAATCCACCCACCGTGCTGAACATGAATGCCAAAAGCCCGAGGCCGATTATCCCGAGTGTCTGGAGCCGGAGGAAAGTTTCGGCATTAGCTGTCGCACCTACTGTTACTCCAAGGAATATCGTGACTATATTGATCAATGCGTTCTGAGCAGTATTTGAAAGCCTCTCGACCACTCCGGATTCCCTGAAGAGGTTGCCGAGCATCAGCATGCCTATAAGCGGCGCGACGGAGGGCAGCAACAACACGCAGAATACTGTGACAGCTATCGGGAATATTATCCTTTCAAGCTTTGAAACCTCGCGCAGCTGCTCCATCTTTATTTCTCTTTCCTTCTTCGTGGTGAGCAGCCTCATCAGCGGCGGCTGGATCATCGGTATCAGCGCCATGTAGGAATATGCCGCGATCGCTATCGGTCCCAGAAGTTCAGGCGCCAGCCTGGTCGTCAGGAATATGGCAGTCGGTCCGTCAGCACCTCCTATTATTCCGATGGAAGCTGCTTCCCCAGGCTTATAGCCTAATGCGATCGCTATCATGAACGCAGCCGCTATGCCGAACTGTGCTCCGGCACCCATAAAAAGGCTGGACGGTCTTGCGATCAGCGGCCCGAAATCGGTCATCGCCCCGATGCCAAGGAAGATCAGCGATGGATATATACCAAGTTTGACTCCCTGGTACAGGTAATACAGCAATCCCCCAGGCCCGTTCGAACCTTCCTGCGGTCCGGCCATCAGCCCTGCGATAGGCAGGTTTGCCAGCAGCATGCCAAAGGCTATCGGCAAAAGCAGCAGCGGTTCAAACTTCCTTACTATTGCCAGATATACGAGAAAACAAGCCAAACCGATCATCAGGCAATGCTGCCAGGTAAGTGCAGCAAATCCGGATTCCTGTAATAAGGTACTTATTGCATCCAAAAACATGTCGATCACCTCTCTACCTGAGCACTGCAAGGACGTCCCCGGCGTTTACGGATGACCCCTTGACGGCCTGGATTTGTACAACTGTCCCATCTGCAGGTGCAACTATCTCATTTTCCATTTTCATTGCTTCAAGGATCAATATAACCTGACCTCTCTTAACTGCCTGACCTGCATTGACTTTCACATCGATTATGGTTCCGGGCATAGGTGCCTTTATAACCTCTCCGCCGCTCACATCAACAGGCGCAGGCTGCGGTGCCTTTGCTTGTACATTTTCCGATGGCTGAGCCTTTACCTCCCCAGAGGCGGCTGCTGATCCTGCGGTATTCTGTGATATTTCCCTGGTACTCATGACACCGACTTTCCCATGATCGACCTCGACTTCATATTCAACATTATTGATTGTTACATAATATCTCATATTTACCTCCGCTCCTTCACAGTCAAGCTGCTGAACAAAATCTGCTGTATCCGCCGGTCCGTTTCCGGTCCGGTTTATACATAGGCTGCTTCAGCTGCCTGTGTTATTTCACCAGGCTTATAGACCTGAACACCAGTTCATCCAGCGGTATTCCGGTTTCATGGCTCACTATCGCCATTATCATCGCTGCTGTCCTGTCATCGACATTATTGAGTTTCAAACTGCTAGTCTGAACAGATGCGCTTATTTGAGGATCACGTACAGCAGCAGTCTGATCCTGCGCAGTATTTACGGCAGCATTCTGCACATCAGACGCTTCCGCTGCATTGTTTTTGCCCTTTGCGAAGGCAGAACCCAAAACACGTGATAATGTCTGTATAAGAGTAAACAATACAGCCAGCACCAAAAAAACGACTGCCATGCAAACCGCACCGACAATCAAACTCTCAAAAAAAGACATTTGGCACCCTCCCTTACTATTTCATTATTGAATATATTACTATATACTGTGTTGCCCAAACATGTTATTTTTTTGTCAAATATGAGCAAATAAAAAGAACAAAACCTGTTCCCTTTATGCTTCCGTCCATTATGGCACGATCACGCGCAACAGTTTCATTATAAGGATAAAAGGTTTAAAAGTCAATAATAACAGGGTGATAAATGTCCATTCGTCACAGCGCCGATCAAACTCCAATGACGGAGAAAAATTTACACGGATCCGGGAGATTTCCCCCGGATCATGTCACCAGAAAACCCTGTACAACCGCCCATGCAGCCATCCGTATGTTGGCGGTTTTCAAACGGGAAAAAAGATGTTAAAATAAAAGTAGCAATCTTGCTTTTGAATTGCACTTCCTGCTTGCATCATGGTATGCATCCATGTGCCCGGCGGTATATCTGACCCACATATCTAATACACTGTTATAAGGGGGTATTTTTATGAGAACAGACCAACTGCTGATGTCAGGTCTTGACATTACAGAAGACAATTATATTTTCAAAGGCCAATTCATCCTGAGCAGTGAAGACAAATCCAAACACGTGGACATGGAAGAACTGGAAAAGCTGCCGTACCTGGAGGAACTGAAAAAGCACTTTGACCTGGAAGAGTCTCCTTCTGAGATAAGAAACATATTAATAGATATGGTAGTCGAAAAAGCGAAAATAGGCTCAAAGATACGTGAAGGAAAGAATCTCGAAGAACTGCACACAAAATAAAAAGAGGTTTCGACTCCGATCACATAAAAACCCGGTCTCATCCGGATGCTGCATGCCAGGCCACCGCATCTGAAAACTGTGTTCCAGTTTGCGGTGCCTGCTTTGTTGCTTTGCCTGCCCGGCTAATTGAAATCATGATAGCCATGAGATCCATCTCATGCTGCGGCTTCATTGTGAAATCGTCCCTGCATCTCATCAGTTGAATACTAAAATCGCTGCATTGGCTCATTCCTTAACATCAATTGTATCTGCTGGTTCTGTTGAATTGCTTTTGTCAGCATTGCTGCCGGTTTTGGCCGCAGACTCCTGCAGTCTCCTCAATGCTTCCCTTTCCGGCAGCGGCCTGCTTATGTAATAGCCTTGCAGCCTGTGGCACCCGTTCCGGCCAAGGTAATCGAACTGTTCCCTGTTCTCCACTCCGTCGCCGACGATCTGCAGTTTCACGCTCCGGGCGATTTTGATCATAAAGTCTGTCAGTATTTTGCTGTCCTCTCCGATCGTTATGATATCGGTAAATGTCTTGTCCAGCTTTACCGAATCGATGGGCAGCTTGCGCAGGTAATTCAGCGCAGAGTAGCCTCTCCCGAAATTATCGAGAGTGACCTTGATACCATGGTCCTTTAGAGTGTTCAGCTTTTCGGCCACCAGATCGTAGTACTCGATGAGGATGCTTTCCGGCACCTCGATCTCAAGGTTGTGAGGATCGATATCGGCGATTTCGACGATTTCAAGGACCGAATCTGCAAAATCATCCTGAAGTATCTGCATCTTCGACACATTCACGGAAACGGTCCTGTCTCCGAACCCCTCCTGCTGCAGCCTTTTCAGGAATATACAGGCGTTCCTCATCACCCACTCCCCTATCGAAACTATCATATTGGTATCTTCCGCCACTTTCAGGAACTTGCTCGGCATGACGAAGCCCATTTCATCGTTCCTCCACCTGATAAGCGCCTCAAATCCCGAGATCTCACCTTTCTCAATACTGTACTGCGGCTGGAAGTAAAGCTCGAACTCGCTCTTCTCAAGCGCATTCCTCAGGTACCTCTCTGTATCCACCCATTCATTTACAGCGGAAACCATGGATTCGCGGTAAATGACGATCCTGTTCCTGCCGGACTCCTTGGCCTTGAAAAGAGCTATCTCGGCGCATTTGAGCAGATCATTGATCGTTTCGCCGTGTTCAGGGTATATGGAAACGCCTATGCTCACAGAATGGTAGAATGATTTGTCCTCGACGACCACCGCCTCTTTGAAGCTCTTGAGTATTTTAAGCGCAAACTGTTCGATATCCAGGATGCCCCTGATATCCTTATAAATAACGATGAACTTGTCTCCGGCCAATCTGTACAGGTCGCAGTTTTCCTCCATGAGTCCGGCAAGTTTGCTGCTTATCTCCTTGAGTATCAGGTTCCCGAAAGAGTGTCCCAGTGTGTCATTTACATATTTAAAATTGTCTACGTCCATAAAAACCAGCGCGAATTTCCTGTCGGCGCCGATTATTTTCCCCATATCCTCATGAAGCGACATCTGGTTGCGCAGTCCCGTCAGTTGGTCGAAATATGCCATATCATACAGCTTCTTTTTTATCGCGATAAGTTGCTTGTACGACGTAGCCGCTTCCTTTTTCGAACCTTCCATCTCATTGCTGGTGTGAAGCAGTTCTAACTCAAGTTCCATCAGTCTTTTGAGCAGGTTCTGCACCAGCACGTAAACAATGGCTGCCGAAACGGCAACGAAAAGCAAGCCTTTAGCTATGCTGATCCACGAAAATATGCTTTTGTTGGCTGTTAACAGGCCTAACAGGCTGTCGGTCAGGATTATCCAGAAAACGCCTGCGATCATATAGATCAACGCAGTTTTTAATGCTGTTTTGCTCCTGTCATTCATCATAGATCATGACCATCCTTTCTTTCCAGACACTATAGAACCTTAAGGCGCCATGGGGCTTATGCCGTCCTGGCGCAAACCAGGCGGATCACTGGGCTGAAGCTTCCAGCGGCAATGTGAAATACACGGTCGCCCCTTCATCCACTTTGCCATCTATCCAAACCTTTCCGTCATGCTTCTCAATTATTTTCTTAACAGTAACAAGTCCTATGCCGCTGCCTTCAAACTCGTCGGATGTGTGCAGCCTCTGGAACAATCCGAAAAGCTTGCCCGAATACTTCATATCGAAGCCGACGCCGTTGTCCCTGATATAGAAGACATAATTATCCTGTGTGATGGTGCAGCCGACAGTTATAAGAGCCTTCTCCCTGACGGCGGTAAACTTCATCGAGTTCGATATCACATTCTGGAGCAGCTGCCTGAACAGGATACGGTCCACACAAACACGCGGCAAACTGGTATCGATGGCCAGCCTGATATCCCTGTCCGGATATGCCAGCTTCAGTTCGCTGAACACTTCGGTCACCAGCGCCTCCATATCCACCGGCTCCTTGTTAAGTACAGCCGCAGATGTCTTCGAATACTGCAGTATCATATTGATCATATCGATGGATTCCCTGCTTATGGTGCGAATGTTGTTCAGCATCTGGACAGCGTCACTGTCAAGCTTGTCCCCGAAGTCCTCGAGAAGTATCTGGACATAACCGTCGACAGCCCTCATCGGCGATTTCATATCATGCGATACCGTATAAGCAAAGGACTCCAGTTCGGCCACCGCCTCCCTCAGCTTTGCAGTCCTGTCGGCCACGCGTTTTTCAAGTTCGGCGTTAAGCTGCCTGACCTCTTTCAGCGCTTTTTTGTAGTCCGTGATGTTCTCGAATATGACTCCTGCCTGGTTCTTTTCTATCAGGAACATTTCAACAAGGTAATACTTCCTGCTCTGGGGATCATAAGACTCAAACCTCTCCGACCGTCCTGTCTCGAGAAGATTCTGGTAACGTGCCAGGTTCCTGTTCGGGCTTCCGAAAACCTCAAGCCAGGTCTTGCCGACGACCATTGTTTTTTCCATGCCAAAATTCCGGAAGAATCCGGGGTTCACCATCAGGAAACGTATATCGACGATCTTTCCAACTGAATTGTACACAGGCTCGAATATGAAGAATCCGTCCATCATTTTTTCAAAGAGCAGTTCAAACTTGTACTCGCTTATGCTCAGATCCTTCTGGACTGCTATCAGTTCATCATACTGCTTTTTGAGTTTCCTGCTGGCAAGAGACAGGTCCTCATACAGTCCCGTCAGCTTTTCATTGCTTTGCGAAAGCTCTTTTTTCATCGTCTGCAGCCTTTTCAGATAAAACAGCAGGACAGTGATGAAAATAAGCAGCATCACTATTACGACTACGGCGACAAGGACCGTGTGCCTGTGATCTTCAAGATACGAACCGGGCTTGTTTATGATCTCACTGCCCGGAGGCAGCAGGGCCGTATCGATGTTGAAATGCTGAAGCACCTTGTAATCGAACACATACCTGGTCGTGTTCTTTGTTGCGAAAGGCATTTCCGAAACATCTTCGCCTTCAAGTATCCTCAATGCAAGTTTTGCAGCTTCTTCACCCTGCGTTGAGCCTGAAACGATGCTCCCGCCGACAGCGCCGTTTCCAAGCCCTATATCATACAGGTGATAGACGGGCACCCTGCTTTCCCTGCCCAAAGCGGCGCAAAAACGTTTGAAACCGGACATATCTGAATTATTTCCGGCTGTAAGCGCTGAAAATATAATTATACTGTCATCTTCCGCATTACGGGCCGAATCCAGTACTTTCTCAGTGTCACTGATGCTCAGCGCGACCACTTCTGCCTTCGCCGCATACACTTTTATTGCCTCCACGGCTGATTGGCCCTGTCTGACACTATTGGCGCTGTCGTCAAAAATGACGTATATTTTCCTTATGCCTGGGTTTATCCCAAAAGCCGCCTTAACAGTGCCAACCGGGTCGATCTCCTCAACAACTCCCGTTACGCCGGTCCTGCCGGCAATGATCTCTTCTGCCCCTGACTCGCTTACACCCGAGAAAACGACAGGCGCATCTGAAAACAGTTCGGCACGGTTGTCCAAGGCAAACCGGAGCGCTACTTCATCCGTGGTTATGACGATATCGATCCCCCTGTCGGCGTACTTGTAAAGGCAGTATTCCCTGAACCGCTCAAGATTCCTGCTGTCCGGGTAGTTTCTGTAATCCATGTATTCCACGTATACATGCAGTCTTTCTTCGGCGCCGGCAAAAGTATCGAGTATTCCTTCATTCTGCCTGTCCGTCCAGGCGAACCCCTGGTCGTATGAATGGATGACCAGCACGCTGAACGGCTCATCTTCCGGCGCCGCTGAAGCGAAGGATATCATCATTGCAACACACACCAGCAGGGAAACGGCAATGACACATACCGCCGTCCTGACGGCTGAATGACTGCCCGGGCTTCTCATAAACGGTCCAGAGCCCCCGGGCGGTCCATTATATCTGTCGATCTGCCCTCTTTTGCAAGACATCACGTTTCCTCTCTGCTTCCATTGTTATTTTGCAATGATTCTCCATTTACAGCAAAAAATAATATTTTATTTATTCAACAAATTATATCAATATCCTTCATAGAATTTGCAAATCCAAACATATTCCGGCAAAAAAAACAGGGTGGAGCATCGAAAACTGCGCGTACAGCGATCCGCCGCTGACAAAGAGCTGACTGCCCTTTATACCATCGAGGAATCCAGAGGGTATGCCTTGCTCATCAAGTTTATATATACTGTTATTGCGTGAAAACAATACTGAATTGCCATATTTGATAATGCTGCTGTTTATCAGGAAGTTATTGGTAAAATCATCTTTCGACATCGCCGTGTTTTCAGATCGGCCGGCATCATTATCAGGTTGGCCCGTATCACCATGTCCTGTTTCCTGATCCGTGACTTCGTATCCGTCATGTTCCGCGATCTGCCGTTGATTTTCCTGCACCTGACGGTCAGCTTGCTGCCGGCTGTCATTCTCCAGGGGACCGTCCTTGATTGCATGACATCCTGGTATGAGCAGCAATGCAGCGATCAGGATATACCCAACGAAACACTTCCTCATAATATTTTACTCCATTTCCAGAAATAATAATTAATGTTACAGACGACATGGGAACGATCGAGGTTCCTGACCAGGATATACTTTATATTCAAGGCAAAAGGGTGGATTTGCATACACGGAACAATATCCTGCGTTTTTCGTCATTTATTATATGAACACACGGAGGTACTCTATAATGAACAAAACATTGAAGAACATCATCGCAACAATAGTCATATGTGCTGTCATAGTTACTGCAGCGCTCCTGGTATATGACCGATATGTACGCGGCAGGGGTGGAGATGCAAATCATGAGCCTGTCCCGCAGGAACAGACAGGCGGGGATCAGGCAAAGGACAGCGAAGATCAGGATGGCGATACAACAGCCGGAAACGGCGACGATGTGCCCGGAAACGCAGATGACGGGACCAAAGACAGAAATAATGGCTCTCCGGCCGACGAGATCGACAAGGAACTGCTTTATGATGAAAAGGGAATCATCAAACCTGAATATGCCGAAAAGATCATAAAAGAAACAGCAGATAAGGTCATCCAGGCCCTTAAAGCCAAAGACGCACAGGCCATCTCCGGCTTTGTGCATCCTGAAAAAGGTCTGAGGTTCACCCCCTATACTTCTGTAGATCTGAAGCAGGACCTGGTATTCAGTGCAGAAGAGGTCAGGAATTTCTTCGCTGACCGGAAAAAGTACATGTGGGGTTATTACGACGGCACAGGCGATGAGATCATCCTGACGCCCGCCGAATATTATGATGTTTTCGTTTATTCAAATGACTTCTCCAATGCTGAAAAGATCGGATACAATGAAGTGTTCAGCTATGGGAACGCTGTTGAAAACCAGTTTGAAGCCTACCCGGGTTCGATCATCGTTGAATACTACTTCTCAGGATTTGACCCGAAGTATGAGGGCATGGACTGGCAAAGCCTCAGGCTGGTGTTCGAAGAATATAAAGGCGGCTGGAAGCTGACAGGCATCATCCACAACCAGTGGACGATCTGAAAACTTATTGCAAATGCAGATTTATCCTGAATGAGATCAGTATCTCAGGACAGAGCGGTCCCTGAACATGCCAGGATCAAAAGCATATATTAAAAAGAGACTTTGATATTGCTCTGAAGTCAATATCAAAGTCTCCGGCATATCTCAATTATTCAAAATCTTGGTATTCAAGGCTTTCCAAGCCATATAAGTTCTGTTATTTTGCCCTGGGGTTCTTAACCTGTGCCTGGGCGGCTGCAAGCCTTGCTATCGGCACACGGAACGGTGAGCATGAAACATAGTTCAGGCCGATGTTATGGCAGAACTCGACTGATGAAGGATCTCCGCCGTGCTCTCCGCAGATGCCGAGCTTGATGTCGGGCCTTGTTGCTTTGCCGCCTTCGACAGCTATTTTCATCAGCTTGCCTACGCCTGACTGGTCTAACTTGGCAGTCGGGTCGGATTCGAATATCTTGGCCTGGTAGTAATCCTCAAGGATCCTTCCGGCGTCGTCACGGCTCAGTCCGTAGGTCATCTGTGTCAGGTCGTTTGTACCGAATGAGAAGAACTCTGCTTCTTTCGCGATCTCGTCAGCCAGCAATGCCGCCCTCGGGATCTCGATCATTGTTCCGACCTTGTATTCCAGGTTGACTCCGGCTTCCTTGATGACAGCGTCAGCAGTCTTCACAATGATATCCTTGACGAACTTCAGTTCCTTGAGATCACAAACCAGCGGGATCATGATCTCGGGAGTCACATTCATGCCTTTCTTATTGACGTTTATTGCAGCTTCGATGATAGCCCTTGTCTGCATTTCTGCGATCTCAGGATATGAGACAGCCAGACGGCAGCCCCTGTGACCCATCATCGGGTTGAGTTCATGCAGGTTCTTGATGACATTCTTCAGCTCAGCAGCAGACATGCCGAGTTCGTCAGCCAGTTCCCTGATCTCGTCTTCGTCCTGCGGCAGGAATTCATGCAGCGGAGGATCCAGCAGCCTGATGGTCACAGGATGGCCATTCATTGCCGTAAAGAGCGCTTCGAAATCGCCTCTCTGCATCGGCAGGATCTTTTCAAGAGCCTTCTTTCTCTGTTCGGCATTGCTTGCGACGATCATTTGCCTGAATGCGAATATCCTGTCAGATTCAAAGAACATATGCTCGGTACGGCACAGGCCAATTCCTTCTGCACCGAACTTGACTGCAACAGCGGCATCCTTCGGTGTATCCGCATTGGTCCTTACCTTCAGGGTCCTGATCTCGTCAGCCCACGACATGAGTGTCGCAAAGTCACCCGCCATTTCAGGATCGACTGTCGGGAGCTGCTCACCGTATATGTTTCCGGTGGATCCGTCCAGTGAGATCCAGTCGCCTTCGACATACTTCTTTCCGTTCTTGTCAACAAAATATTTCTCATGCTCGTTGATCTTGATCTCACTGCATCCCGCAACGCAGCATCTGCCCATGCCGCGGGCAACGACAGCCGCGTGTGATGTCATACCTCCGCGGCCTGTCAGGATACCTTGCGAAACGTGCATGCCTTCGATATCTTCTGGTGAGGTTTCAAGCCTTACGAGTATTACCTTTTTCTCTCCGTTATTGAATGCATTAACAGCATCTTCAGCAGTGAAATAGATCTTGCCGGTTGCCGCTCCGGGCGATGCAGGAAGACCTTTTGCAATAGGCTTGGCTGCTTTCAGCGCCTTCATCTCGAAAGCCGGGTGCAGAAGGGTATCCAACTGTTTCGGTTCTACCTTCAGGATAGCCTCTTCTTTTGTGATCATTCCCTCATTCACCAGGTCGACAGCTATCTTAAGGGCTGCAGCGGCAGTCCTCTTGCCGTTCCTGGTCTGGAGCATGAAGAGCTTTCCTCTCTCGATTGTGAACTCCATATCCTGCATATCCTTGTAATGCTTTTCGAGTGTTTCGGCTATCTTTGCAAACTGGTTGTAGACATCAGGATTTATCTCTTTGAGAGTATCGATGGACTGGGGAGTCCTGATACCGGCAACGACGTCTTCTCCCTGCGCATTCATCAGGAATTCGCCGTACAGTTTCTTTTCACCGGTGGACGGGTTCCTCGTGAATGCAACGCCAGTTCCGGAATCGTTGCCCATATTTCCATAAACCATTTCCTGTACGTTTACTGCGGTGCCCCAGTCGCCTGGGATATCGTTGAGCCTCCTGTAAACGATGGCTCTCGGGTTGTTCCATGAACGGAATACAGCCTTTACTGCTTCCATGAGCTGTATCCTGGGATCCTGCGGGAACTCTGTGCCTTTTTCCTTCCTGTACAGTTCCTTGAATCTCTTTACTACCTCTTTCAGGTCGTCAGCATTCAGATCTGTATCGAGTTTCGCATTCTTCGCTTCCTTGACTTCGTCGAGGATAGCTTCGAACTTCGGTTTCTCTATCTCCATTACGACGTCGCTGAACATCTGGATGAACCTTCTGTAGCTGTCATAAGCGAACCTTTCGTTGCTGGTGAGTTTGGCAAGACCGACGACGACCTCGTCATTGAGTCCGAGGTTCAGTATGGTGTCCATCATGCCGGGCATTGAAGCCCTTGCTCCGGACCTCACCGAAACGAGCAACGGATTCTGCGGATCTCCGAATTTCTTCTCAACGATCTTTTCCATTTTGGCCAAAGCTTCAAAGATCTGATCCTCGATCTCCTTCGCGATCACCTGACCATCGTTATAATATCTGGTACAGGCTTCCGTTGTCACTGTAAACCCTCTTGGCACCGGAAGTCCGAGACCTGTCATCTCTGCAAGATTGGCGCCTTTGCCTCCGAGGAGTTCCCTCATCGAGGCGTTGCCTTCACTGAACAAATAAACATACTTCGTCATAACTACCTCCATTTATGTATTATGTAATTATTGGATCGCATCTCAAAAAGAGAAATTCAGCCGATAACCCATATCATTATAACATAATATTTCCTTTTGAAAATATGTTTTTTTGCATTTTGTATACCAGCTTCAATTTTCCAAGGATGTCTCAAATGCCTGTGATACGGGCTGAAACCGTGCCGACTTCTATTAGCATTTCCCAATGTTCATGTATTTTATAACTTCGATTCCGGCGTAAGGTCCTATTTTCTGATATAATCCATGAAATGGCTCGAATATTTGAACTCGCCGCTGCTCAGCACCCAGAACGCCTCTGCGTCCGGGATCGATTCTATGAATTCCATTCCTTCCTCCAGGGACATGTTGAAAACGGCAGTAGACAATGCATCCGCCATCCCCGAATCTTTGCAGACGATTGACACTGACTTGAATAATTCAGATGGATAAAGCGTATCAGGGTCTATGATGTGGTGATAATTCTTCCCGTCGACAGTATAGTACCTTTCGTATATGCCGCTTGTGACAACTGAAGCATCGACGACGTCCAAAATGTGGAGTTCATTGCTGCCTTCTCCGGGATCAGGGTTCTGGATGCCTACGTTCCAGGGCTTTCCAGTTCCGTCTTTTGAGCCGATCGCGCGGACATTTCCCCCAACACTGATGAGTCCGGAAGTAAAGCCGCTTTCTTCGGCTATCCTGCTCACCTGTTCTACTGCATAGCCTTTTGCTATCGCTCCCACATCGAGGCTCATTTCCGGATCCGCCAAAAACACTGTTGATGCTTCCTCATCTATTATAACCTTGTTTATGTCGATATGTTTCGCAGCTTCCGCCAAATCTTCCATCGGCGGCAGTTCTGCAGGATCCGGCCCCTCTATTCCCCTTTCACGGTAATCATGCCAGATCCTAAGTACCGAGCCGAAGGCTACATTGATATTCCCGTCTGTCTTCTCATACCAATGCTTCGCATACTTTAAAAGATCGATGATCCTTTTGTCGACTTTGACCGGCGCCTTGCCTGCCATGTCATTTATGGTTTTGATATTGTTGATCCCGTCATAGCTGTTGTAGATATCATAAAGTTCGTGGTACTCCTCAAGGCTGTCGTATATCAGCTGCGAGTACCTTGCAAACTCTTCTTTATCATCCATATAGGCTATTATGGTCGTCCTGGTATCAAACAGCCTGAGGAAAGTAGCCTCATAGCGGACCGGCTTTTTTGCGCCGCATCCGGCCAGGCCCAGGGACATGGCAGCCGCAAGAACAATGCTCATCAGCAGCGAAGCTGATCTAGGAGCAGATATTCCGAACCTCATTTTCTTCTCGTCGGTTTTCTTCCCGCCGGTTTTCTTCCCGCTGAGTATTTTTCTCTCCCTGTTAAATACGCTGAACATCAGATCCATCGATATCCTTTCCTTATTATCGCCTGTCACGTCCTGATCCATCACTTTCTCTCAATATAGCTATCTGCCAGGTGCGTAATCTTTTATACCCGGAACCCCTCACACCCGATGTCCGACACACGGGATCATCATTCCCGGGGCTCATTACTGCTATCCGTACATTACGATAAAACAAATCAGAGAGGCAGCAACATGCCTCCCTGACCAATATTACCATAAAGTTGTCAAATTTTCTATTTGGCGTTCTGTGATGCCTTTTCCAGTATTGATATGAAGTCGGTCACATGGACTGTCACCGAGCTTGCCAGTTCGGCTTCCGCAGGAGCGCCTTCCTCGTTCAGTGATATGCCCTTTACTTCGCTTACAGTCTTGCCCTTTACATATTCCGCAAATGCAGCGGCCTGTTCATTCCATTCCTTGCCGATACCCGAAGCTTTCCTCATGCCGTACTGGTCTCCCAGTTCGTTCTTGGTCCGCAGATCCGCATTTTGCAGGTCGGTCGTGATCTTGCCTGATGCATTGAAGTTGACATTTGACTGCGAAGCGTCGATGATGCTGCTGGTGATCTTCCCATCAGCGCCAAATGTAGCCGCGGCATAGGTCGAATATGCCTGGGCGACGCCGTCCTTGTCAGCCGTTGCATTGGCCGACTTGTCGATTGTGGTCACTATGCCGAGGCCCAGCTTGTCACCCGACTTTGCGCCCAAAGCCTGTGCATTGTTTACAGCTTTCTCAAGCACTGCGATCAGGTCCGTGACATGCATCGTCACAGATGATGACAATTCAGCGTCGGCTGGCGCGCCGGACTCGTTCAGGGCTATCCCTTTTACTTCAGCTATGGTTTTGCCCTTTACATATTCCGCGAAAGCATCAGCCTGCTCGTTCCATTCCTTACCGATACCTGAAGCCTTGATCATGCCGTATTCCGTCTTAAGTTCCTGCTTGGTCCTTACCTTGGTGTCAAGAGGCGTCGTTATCCTGCCTTCGGCAGTAAAATTGATTTTCGTCTGTACCGCATCGAAAACCGCGTTGACTATCTTCCCCTGGGCATCGACCGTTACTGCGGCAACTGTTGAATCGACCTGGGCGACACCTTCTTTGTCACCTGCATCAGCAGATTTGGCGACCGATGTTATGACTGCAAAGCCCGTTTTGAGATCTCCGGCCGCAGCATTGCCGCCTCCGGGTGTTTCTCCTCCGGGAGTCTGCTCACCGGGAGTCTGCTTCCCAGGAGTTTCTCCGCCGGGAGTCTCCGCCGTGCCCTTACCGCATCCGGCAAGTACAGACATTACTAAAACCAGACTCATGATCACTATTAAGATCCTTTTCATAAATAGCCCCTCCATTACTACTTGTTTTTCTCCGTCAAATTTGTGCAATATTATAAACGCAGCCTTTCGAAGGCCGGTATAATAAACCTAAGCAGCACTGCCGTGACGATGCCTGCTATAACGCCGGACACGAGCAGCACCGGCAGATATGCCCATAAATACATGCCGGTGTAAATAAACGAAACCGCGATGAACTGTCCCGTATTGTGAGCTATTGCACCTGATATACTTATGGCCGTGTATGACGCTTTGTCCCTGAACAGTACCATTACCAGCAGCATGACCGTCAAAGATAGTATTCCACCCGAAAGGCTCAGTATTCCTGCGATCAGACCTCTCGTCATAAAGACGAACAGGCTCTTCAGGACAGCTATGGAATATGCCTGGCCTTTCGAAAGGAAAAACAGCGCATACATTACGGCAATGTTCGACAGTCCGAATTTGACGCCGGGAACCGGCATCGGCAGCGGCGGGAATGCGTTCTCAACGATAGACAGTACCAGGGCAAGCGCGAATATCATCCCTGAAAGCACCAGCTTCCTTGTCCTGCGCGATTCATCCCTGGTGCCGTCCAAGGATGCAGGATCGTTCAATATACCGTTGCTTTTCTTTTCCGCCAAAATGCGATCACTTCCGTTCCATGCCAATGGTCCGCCGTTTGCTTTGCTCATTGTCCTCCCCTGCTTCCGATAACTATGTCAGGGTCGCTCTCCTTCCATCCGTCCGCCGGTACGATCTTCACGATCACGCCATTGGGCAGGCAAGCGGCGCTCTGGCCCGCCAGACGTAACCTGCCTGTCCTGATGCAGATCTTGTCCGGGCAATCGGACTGGATGAACCGGATACTCCCGTCCGTATCGATCTTCAAGACCACATCCTCTTCCTGCGGCACCGAAATCGTCCTTTCCGTTCCGGGCACAAGCTCCACCGTTCCGACCAGATCGGAGTAGTAATATATCTCGGCTTTTACCGGTCTGCCTGAAACTGCGTTGCTGTAATAATACCATATCGCCGCTGCTGCAGCGATGATCAGCGCAATTATCAGGATGTCGGTTTTCTTGAACAGTTTCATGGCTTTACCCTTCCACCGTGCTTGATAATATATACCCGCAGACATGACGCATAAACACGCAGATTTCCCATTTTTTGTGCAGTCACTTGAAGCCGGGTCTGCTGATATGACGGTTCTGTCCATAATTAAAGTGTCTGTTAGTGATACTGGTATCCGCCTGTTATCCCGATGTCCTGCCCGTCGACTGCAGCGCAAGCCATCCTGCAGGTTACAGCGCAGCACTGACAAACACCGTTATGGTCAGCGAACCCATTATTATTATGTAGTTTTTGATGGAGGTAATAAAGGTGGAGGCTTTATCCTGGCGTTCCATGAATATGTTGATGTTCCGCTGGACAGGAATGATGGTCAGCAGCGAAACAAGGCATACAGGCGAAAGTATGCTTAGCACGACCATGGCCACGATAGAGGCATAACACGCATAATACAGGAGCGCAAACAGCCAGAGGGCCTTTTTGCCAAGATAATAGGGCAATGTGTACCTTCTGACCTTCACATCCTTTTCGACATCGCATGTATTGTTCGCAAGCATTATATTTGCCGTCGTACATATTGGAGTCACCGCAAGCAGCAGGACCGATACCAGGGGCATGACATTAAGTTCAAGCCTGATGCTCTCCCGTCCCAAACCGAGCGTAAGGTATGTCCCCTCCGGCATGTTTATATAAAGAAGCAGAAAAGGTATGAACAGCCCGTAAAACAGTCCCGACATCACCTCGCCCAGCGGCATCCTCGATATCGGCACAGGGCCGTATGTGTAAAACACTCCGGTCAGGAAGCATAGTCCGCCCAGAAGCAGCACAACGATGTCTGTCAGGTATGCCAGGTACAAACCCAGCGCAGTGCTCATTGCAAACAGTATCAGGATGATCGCCAGGGCGGTGCGTCTTTCGAACTGGAGCACCTGGTCGTTGGTCTTCGTATCGATATAGTTGTTGATGGCTGTAGTGGTCAGGTCGAACAAAAACATGGAGAAGAAGAATACCAGCGTCCTCAGCCAGTCGATCGGCCGGCCGTCGTACAGAAGGAACGCAATGGTCAGCATAAAGGCAAATGTGCTTGTTATTTTCGTTTTGATCTCAACATAGCTCAAGAACCGCTTAATCAAAACTTCTCATGCACCTCTCCCTTAGACTTGGTTCGGCAAAACATTGTTCGGGAAACAGGGACCTCATCCTGCATCCTCGGAGCTGCGGTCTTACCTTTTCAATGCCCGATCCACGATCTCCGCAAGCCTTCTCTTTTTCTCGTCCGACGCATCGAGCCTGTCCAGCAGATCCATATACTTGCTGTGATACCTTTTGGCTACAAGTTTGGTAAAGCTCAGGCCTCCGGCTCTGACAACGGCCCTGCTGATCTCGTCCGCAGTCACTTCTTTCCTTGCCGCCCGCTGTTTCAGGCCGGCATCCATCTGCAGGGCACGGATAACAGGCAGTGTCACCACACCTTTTTCAAAATCGGACTGTACAGGTTTTTGTGCAACGCTTTCCGTTGACTCGAAATCCATGCAGTCATCCGTCAGTTGGAATATCATGCCAAGATAGTACCCCATTTTCTTATATGCTCTGAACTCGGAACTGTCACAGCCGGAAAGGACAGCGCCTGCATAAAACGATGCCTCGAACAGCGCCGCTGTCTTCCCTGCGATTATTTTTAGATACTTATAGATCGAAAGGTCGTAATTCCCGGTATTTATCTGCTCACTCAGTTCACCTGTGCAGATCCTTGCCACATAGTCCGGTACATCGATATCGAGATAATCTTTTTTGTTTTCGATCGACGCAGCGATCTGCAAAGCCCTGCTCAGAAGGTAATCGCCGCATATCACCGCGGTCCTCTTTCCGAATTTTTTCTGCAGTGTCGGAAGTCCACGCCTGATATCCGCATCATCGATAACGTCATCATGGACAAGTGTCGCCAGGTGCAGAACCTCTACTGCTGCCGCCAGTTTTACCGCATTTGCGTCTATCAGGCCGTCGCTGTTCATAGCGCAGGTAAGCAGTGAAACCGCCCGGAAAAATTTCCCCCTGGCGAGCGCCAGGTGGCTGGTATATGTCCGTACTACGGCAGGTGAAGACAAAAGCGCTCTGTCGACCTCTTCCCTTACAAGTGAAAGAGCGCTTTCAAAATCGACTAACTTCTTTTCAACCGAACCATTACCGTCCGCCCTGACCCGGTCAGTCATGCTACCTGTTACAACCCCATCAGTCATTATACAAATACCACTTTCTTACCCATTTCACGTTCTTCCATTTTCTCTTCAGAGCGGGCATGACATAATAATCAAGCCCGAATATCCTGCCTCCGCCTACCAGGACCGCAATGCCTGCAAAGACCATCCAGAATGTCGACAGGTAAAGGCCTGTGGTGGTCACGAACATCGCCTGCAGTACAAGTGACGCAGCAGAAGCCGGCGTTGTGAAAAGACCCCCGATCAGGGCAAGGCCGATCAGGATCTCAGCCAGCACGATGGCTATCTGCATAAACATCGTAAAGCCTTCGCTTGGCAGTATAAGATCATTTATCATACGGTTGATCAGCGGCACATCCAGCCTGAACGCATAATCGCTCAAAGCTGCGTCCATCGGATCCTTGCCGCTTGCGAACAGCACCTTGAACAAACCGAGGAAATCAAAATTGACTATTGCTTTTCCGACCGAACTTACGGCTTCTGCCGCCGGAGTCGCCGTACTTGCCGCATCAGCAGCCACTGCAGTTGCTGAACTGACCACATCCGCCACCGCGGTCGCAGCTGAGTTTACCGCATCCGCCACCGTACTTGTGGCTGAGCTGACTGCGTCAGCAATCGCTCCCGTAGCTGAACTGACCGCGTCGGAAACCGCCCCGGTCGCCTGGCTTACAGCATCGGCCGCCGCCGGTGTGGCGCCGCTCGTCCCATCGGCTGCTCCGCCGGTACCGCTCAATATGCTGTTGTACCACTGGTTGGCGCCATTGAAGAATCCGGCGAGTTTCGGCGAAACGAACCATCCTTCCAGAATCTTTTTAACGCCCTCAAATACCCATACGGCGCCGAGCCATATCCTCAGCGGCACCAGCAGGAAGCTTGGAGTCCTGTTCGAGAAATGTCCGCCCACGAAGCTCCTGCAATGCCTGATGGTAAAGAACTCCTTCTTCATATAGCTGAAGATCTTGTTCCATCCAAGCAGCTGCACGAAATAGACCATATTGATGAAGTGCTTGACGAACATTGCAAAGAACGAAGGCAGGCTGAACTTTCTCTTCGCGGTACCTACATGCGCAACGCCATAACGTCCGCCAATGCTCACCATTATGCCGTGGAAACTGGGCTTGTATTCTTTCATCCCGTCTTTGCCCGTAACGGCGCAAACTATATTATGTGCCGCAACAGCGGCGCTGTGTTCGCAGTTTTCAACCACCTGCGGCACGGGATGCTCCTCGTCCGGCGGTATATAAAACATATTGTCGCCAATGACATAAACGCGCTCGTCGTTGACCGATCGCAGGTAACGGTCCACCTTTATGCGTCCTCTGCCCGCCGAATCCAGATCCTCGGCTGCCTTTCCGGTAATATCGGCGGATTCGATGCCGGCCGCCCAGATGACCGTTCCGGATTTTTCACAGGTAGGTTTCTCGCCATCGCCAAGTTCGATGTAATCCGCGCCTATGCTTGCGACACGTGTATTAAGCAGGACACGCACACCCATCTTCTTCAGGCGCCTCTCGACTTTTGCCGAAAGTTTCGGAGGCAATGTCGGCACGGTGCGGTCCAGTACGTCTATAACAGATATCGAGACAAGTCCCCTGTCTATCTCAAACTTGTCGCACAGCACCGGAACATATTCGGCCAGTTCGCCAGCCATTTCAACGCCAGTGAAGCCTGCACCGACGATATGGAAGGTGAGCAGACGCCTCTTTTCCTCTTCATCGGTTTCATTGGCCGCCTTCCTGAACATGTCGGGGATCCGGTCTTTCAGCACGATCGCATCTTCATAGCTCCAGAGCGTAAACGCATTCTCTTTGGCTCCGCTTACGCCGAAAAAAGTCGGCTTGGATCCGGCGCACAACACGAGATAATCATACTCGTAGCGCTCATTGGTGCCGACCACTGTTCTTTTTTCAAAATCGATATCTGTGACCAGATCCTGCTTCACATCCACATTCCTGCCGGCAAAAACACGTTTCAGGCTGATCCTGATGCCGTTCTCGTCCACCCTTCCGGCAGCCACTTCGTGAAGCTCCGTCAGCATCGTATGGAAAGGATTCTTGTCAATGACCGTTATAGAAACGCTTTTATCCTTTTTGAACTTCTTCGCCAGCTTCTTCGCTGTCAGAATTCCGGCATAACCCGCTCCAACTATAACTATCTTCGTATCCATGGCCATCTCCCGAATTACTGAATTATAGGATATCAACAGTGTTTTTCAGCACCGTTAAACTTATAACAATAAAAAGTCACCTATATTACATTCCCATTATTCGCATTTTGAAACGCAACTATAACAAAACAAAGGACAGTTCCTGAAAGTGCCGCTCCTGCCTGTCCCTTTCCCTTACATGTTATGTTGAGCAGCTTTCAGGGACTGTCCGTCCGTCAAAAGTCGAACTTGCCCTCGAAGTAAGTCTCCAGTTCGTCGATCTTTATCCTGACCTGGTCCATCGTATCCCTGTCCCTTATCGTTACGCTGGCGTCTTCCAGGGAATCGAAGTCGAATGTGATGCAGTACGGCGTGCCTATCTCGTCCTGCCTCCTGTACCGCTTGCCTATGCTGCCGGTCTCGTCGTATTCACAGACATACTTCTTGATCAGCTTCTCATATATCTTGAACGCATCTTCACCAAGCTTTTTCGAAAGAGGCAGCACCGCGATCTTGACCGGCGCAAGTGCCGGATGGAAGTGCAGCACGGTCCTCACGTCGCCGTCTTCCAACTCTTCTTCGTCATATGCCTCGCACAGATATGCGAGAGCTACCCTGTCGGCGCCAACAGAAGGTTCTATGCAGTATGGTATATATTTCTCATTAGTGTTCGGATCGAAGTAACTCAGGTCTTCTTTTGAATACTCCATGTGCTGCCTGAGGTCGAAATCCGTCCTGTCTGCTATGCCCCACAGTTCGCCCCACCCGAATGGGAATTTGTATTCTATATCCGTAGTGGCGTTACTGTAATGCGACAACTCTTCCTTCGAATGGTCCCTCAGCCTGAGGTTCTCCTTTGAAATGCCATAATTAAGGAGCCACTGGTAACAGAAATCCTTCCAGTACGCAAACCATTCGAGATCAGTACCCGGCTTGCAGAAAAACTCAAGCTCCATCTGCTCGAACTCACGGGTCCTGAATGTGAAATTTCCCGGGGTTATCTCATTCCTGAACGATTTGCCTATCTGGCATATGCCGAACGGCATCTTTCTCCTGGTAGTTCTCTGGACATTTTTGAAATTGACGAAAATGCCCTGTGCAGTCTCAGGCCTCAGGAATATCTCTGCCTGTGAGTCCTCGGTGACGCCCTGGTACGTCTTGAACATCAGGTTGAATTTACGGATATCGGTAAAGTTGCTCGAGCCGCAGTTCGGGCACTTGACTCCTTTTTCCTTTATATATTCCATCAACTGCTCATTCTTCCATCCGCTCACCACAAGTTCTATGCCATTCTCCGCATTCCAGTCCTCGACAAGCTTGTCTGCCCTGTGCCTTGTTTTGCAGCTTTTGCAGTCGATGAGAGGATCGCTGAAGCCTCCCACATGTCCTGAAGCCTCCCATACGCGTCGGTTCATCAGTATGGCACAGTCTACTCCCACATTATAGATGTTCTCCTGTACGAACTTCTTCCACCACGCCTTTTTTACGTTGTTTTTGAGCTCTACACCAAGAGGTCCGTAATCCCACGCATTGGCAAGACCGCCGTATATTTCGGAACCGGGATAGACAAAACCCCTGTTTTTGCATAAAGCCACGATTTTCTCCATTGATTTTTCCGCCAACATCTCAAGCCTCCACGAAAATTATTCTATTTTATTTAAATCTGTTTCAGTAACTCAATCGTTCATATTTCAGCAAATCAGCCGTTTAATCTGTCTTTGCCTCTTCCATGCTCCCGCCCTGCCGCCAGGCTCCGGACTTCGTCCAGTATCCTGTGGGCAGCTTCCAGCTTGCTCATCAGCGGCAGATCGACGACAGTCCCGTCGCGCTTTATCATCTTGATGATGTTCGTATCGGTACCAAAGCCAGCGCCTTCCATCGTAACATCATTTGCCACGATCATGTCCAGGTTCTTCGACTCCAGTTTCTTAATGGCATTATCCATCAGATGGTCGGTTTCGGCGCTGAAACCGACAAGTATCCTGTTACCCTTTATTGTCCCCAGCTTTTTAAGTATATCGGGAGTTTTTACTAGTCTCAACACCATTTCGTCGTCATTCTTCTTTATTTTCGTCCCCGATATCTCGGCAGGCCGGTAATCAGCCACGGCAGCCGCCATTACCACCACATCGCAGTTCCCGAAATTCTCGAGGACAGCCTTACACATCTCCTCGGCAGTGGTGGTGCCGATCATATCAACTCCTTCAGGGCACTCGATCCCGACAGGCCCTGAGACCAGGAGGACATCGGCGCCGCGTTCACGGGCCGCCTGTGCGACGGCGTAACCCATCTTTCCCGATGAGTGGTTCGAAATGTACCTGACCGGATCTATGCTTTCCCTGGTCGGACCGGCCGTAACGATCATCCTGATACCTTCGAGATCCTGTTCGGGCCTTAAGATCGAACATGCTTTCTCAACTATGGCAGACGGCTCAGGCAGCCTTCCTTTGCCTGAAGATCCTTCCGCCATCCTGCCGGTATCCGGCTCCATGAATATGTATCCGAGTTCCTTGAGTATCCTGATGTTCCGTTGTACAACAGCATTGGCGTACATATTGTGGTTCATCGCCGGGACAATCAGCACCGGCGCCTTTGTCGCGACGACCGTGGTGCTCAGCATATCATCGGCTATGCCCGAAGCCAGCTTGCCTATGATATTGGCGGTAGCCGGGACGATGATGAAAAGGTCGGCTTTCTGCGCCAGCGAAACATGCTTTATTTCCCAGTATTCAGGGTCGCTGAACATATCCGTGACAACAGGCCTGTGGGACAGCGACCTGAAAGTCAGAGGCGTGACAAACTTCTGGGCATTGGCAGTCATGATGACGTCCACCTCGGCTCCCAGTTTCTTCAGTCGGCTGACGACTTCAACCACCTTGTATGCTGCTATGCCGCCGCATACGCCCACAACTACCGATTTGCCCTTCAGATCCATGTTAACGCCTCCTTCCGGTCGAATGATCATTATGCCAAAAAGGTTAAGGTATAATCCAAAATGACCTTAACCCTGCGCTGCAGTCTGCACTTTATGCCGCAGCCCGAATCAGATGCACCCGTTTATGGATCAAATCACTTGATGCCGCTTTTTGTCCTGACGTAAGTGATCTTGTTTTCATTGATCTCGTGCAACGCTACCGTTACCGGCTTTTCCGATTCACAATCCGTGAGCTTGTTCGCGCCGTCAGCCAGCTGCCTTGCTCTCTTGGCGGTCGCAACCACCAGTGTGTACCTGCTGTCGACTTTCTCCAAAAGTGAACTCAGGGGTGGAAATATCATTTATCAGACCTCCTTTGCAGTCTTGTCGTTGTCTCGATCATGCACCAAAATTGTCCGTCATTCCTCATCTTCAGGAATATCAACAGCCAGATCAGGTTCTTTCGAACTCAGTCTGTGAGCGACGGTCTCCGGCTGTACTGCAGACAAAATGATATGGTCGCTGTCCGTGATTATGACAGCCCGGGTCCTGCGCCCATAGGTGGCATCGATGAGCATGCCCCTGTCCCTTGCTTCCTGTATTATCCTTTTTATAGGCGCTGATTCGGGACTGACGATGGCAACGAGCCTGTTGGCAGAAACTATGTTTCCGAATCCGATATTGATCAGTTTCATGAACTACCCTCCTTAACCGCTGCTCCTGACAGCTCACTCAATGTTCTGTACCTGTTCCCTGATTTTTTCGATCTCGCTTTTTACATCCACTACATATCTTGTTATCTCAAGGTCGTTCGCTTTCGATCCGATGGTATTGATCTCCCTGTTCATCTCCTGTACAAGGAAATCCAGCTTGCGCCCGACAGGCTGGTCCATGTCGAGGATCTGCCTCATCTGCCCGAAATGGCTCCTCAGCCTGACCAATTCCTCGTCGATGCTGCATCTGTCGGCAAACAGGGCCACTTCCATTGCGATCCTGCTCTCATCTGCCACCTGCTGCTCAAGCAGATCGCTGATGCGTTCAGTCAGCTTCGTCTTATACTCCCTGGGGACCTCGGGCGCCCGCGCCTCTATCTTCCCTATCACGGCCTCGATGGCATCCGCGCGTTCCAGGAGCGCCTTCTTCATCGCTTCGCCCTCGATCTCCCTCATCCTGATAAGCGATGCGACCGCATCGTCCAGCGCTGTCTTCAGTATCTCCCAAAGCTGCTCCCCGTCCTCTTCGGCCTGTTCCACCTTCAGGACTTCCGGGCATTTCGAGAGCAATGAAACCGAAATATCGTCAGCCAGCGAAAACAGGTCCCTCAGTCTTTCCAACGCTGTTATATAAGCCTTTGCCAACTGTTCATCTATAGTGACCTGCCTTGAGTCGTCGCCATAGTTGCTGTATGTAATGTAAACATCTATCTTGCCGCGCGAGATCGCTTTGCTTACAAGCTCTCTTACCCTGTCTTCCAGGAAACCTATCTGCCTCGGCATCTTTATGAAAATATCCAGATATCTGTGGTTAACAGTTTTGATCTCGACGGTGAACTCTTTCCCGTCACGGGAAACCTCACCCCTGCCAAAACCGGTCATGCTCCTTACCATGTTTTACCTCGTACTTTCCAATCTTGTTCAATTCGTATTATAACACAATCTATGCCAATTAAAAGGCTGTTTTGCCAAATTATTTGATTCGTACGCTCCGATATTATTCATTTCGTGGCTGCCCGGTATCAAACAGCACCGGGGCCGCCCATATCGCCCAGTTCGTACATCACTATCGCCGCGACCGCGATCCCGGCCGTCTCGGTCCTGAGTATCCTCGGCCCCAGCGTAACAGGCTTGAATCCGGATTTCACCGCTTTTTCAGCCTCTTCAGGGTCGAAACCGCCCTCCGGCCCTATAAAAACAGCTATACCAGGACTGCTGCCCATCATCGCCATACGGTGTTCCTGCAGCACTTTCCGCAGGCTGCCTTCCTTCTCCTCTTCATATGGAAAAAGCTTCAGGCCGTGTCCATCTGCCAGTTCCAGTGCCTCGTCGAATTTGACCGGATCGTATACTTCGGGAACGATACCCCTGTCGCACTGCTTTGCAGCTTCGAGCGAGATGCGGTTCCACCTGGCCGTCTTTGCTGCCGCATCCCGGGCAGTGCCGAACCTGACGACAGACCTGGAAGCAAGGACGGGCACTATCCTCCTGACGCCAAGTTCCACGCACTTCTGGATGATATAGTCCATCTTGTCGGCCTTGGGAATGCCCTGGAACAGTGTGATCCCAACAGGAGGCTCCGTTGTGCTTGCCCTTTTGCCCATGATGACGGTCCCGATTTTTTCCCTGGATACCTGGTCTATTACAACATCATAATCGGTCCCTGCACCGTCGCAAAGGACGAGTGTATCGCCTTTCGACGCCCTCAGGACATTTGTGATGTGGTTCACATCAGGACCGGTTATCGTGATCCTGCCGTTATCCAGATCCGCAGGATCGGTCTTAACGAAAAATCTCGCCATTAAGGATCATCGCCACCCATTCAGATTATCAAAACACATGGGGATTATCGCAACACATCCGGATTGCCGCTATGCACCCCGGCCATCACCGCTCATTCGCCAAACTACAGCCGTCCACTCGCCCATTTCATCAGTACTTACCAATTCAAAGCCCTTGTCATTGTAAGCATCGATGACCTCCTGCTTCCGCTCCCGGATAATGCCGGAAGCTATCAGAATGCCATCTTTTTTCAGGTACCCTCCCACAATGCCGGAAAGGCCTATGACCACATCAGCGATGATGTTTGCCACAATAACGTCGGCTTTGACCTTCGGCAGGTCTGAAAGAACTCCCTTGTAAACCGATACGGTCTGACTGACGCGGTTGGCGGCGCAGTTCTCTTCCGTTACCCTTACTGCAACTTCATCTATATCTACTGCATCAACATGAGACGCGCCGAGTTTCGATGCGATTATCGAGAGTATGCCCGTTCCGCATCCGACATCCAGCACATGGTCTCCCTCTTTGACGTAAGCCTCAAGCATCTGCGCGCAAAGGCGGGTGGTCTCATGGGTCCCGGTGCCGAACGCCATCCCCGGATCCAGTTCGATGACGATCTCGCTCTCATTTGCGGCATACTCTTCCCAACTGGGCTTTATCACGACGCTCTTTGAGATATGGAACGGCTTGTAATATTTCTTCCATGCCTCGGACCAGTCCTCATCATCCACTGTTTCATATCCCGCAAAACCTTTGCCCACATCCAGGTACTGAGAAAAGGATCCCAGCCTTTCCTTTATCTCCGCGGCCAGTCCATCGGGATCGTATTCCTGGTTGAAATATGCCTTTACCGTCACATCGCCGTCATACCTCTCGAGGATCCTCCAGTCGGCGTAGTCCGGTGAGTCCAGGCTTTCCAGCTGCCTTCTTATCTCATTGGGATCCTCTATCACAACGCCGCCGGCACCGATGGATGTGAGCATCTCCGATACCGCTTCACATGCCTCTTCGGTCGTTTTTATCATGACCTGTGTCCATTTCATATATCGATCCTCCGTTTTGTCCTCGTTCCATAGGTCCATCCATTCCGGCCGATCCGGCACTGAAAGTCGTTCTTGCCGCCCATAGCTGCCGACGGTCCGGCACCCGGATCCTGCTGCAGTTCTGTTGACCATGCGGCCGGTGCGTCCGGTACGCTCAGATCAGCCAGGCTGCTACATCCCCAGCGCATCCTTCATTTTGTCGAAGAAGCCCTTGCGCTGCTCGTATACTTCATCTCCGCTCAACTCGGCAAACTGCCTGAGCAGCTCTTTCTGCTTTTCGTTGAGCTTCTTGGGCACCTCAATCTCGACCCTGACGTACTGGTCTCCCCTGCCGTTGCCTCTAAGGTAGGGTATTCCTTTGTTCTTCAACCGGAATATGGTACCGGTCTGGGTGCCTTCCGGGATGTTGTACCTGACTTTCCCGTCCAGCGTCGGCACTTCGAGTTCTGCGCCCAATGCGGCCTGCACGAATGTGATGGGTATCTCGCATACCACATCATTGCCCTGTCTTCTGAAAATAGGATGAGGCTTAACATTCACGGTTATGAACAGGTCTCCGGGCGGGCCTCCCCTCATGCCGGGTTCTCCGTCGCCCCTGCTTGTTATGATCTGCCCGTCGTCGATCCCTGCCGGGATATTTATCTTTTTCCTGAATGTCTTCCTGACCTTGCCCATGCCTTTGCATTCAGGGCACGGATCCGTTATTATTTTGCCCTCGCCGCGGCACATGTCACACGTCCTGACGTCGATAAACTGGCCAAAAGCAGTGGCATGCTTGTGCTGTATCTGCCCCGTCCCGCCGCACTTCTTGCAGGTTGCCGGGCTTGTTCCGGGTTTCGATCCGGAACCTCCGCATTTCGGACAGTTCTCATGCCTGCTCATGGTTATTTCCTTTTCAACACCAAAAGCAGCCTCTTCGAACGTGATCTCGACGGAATACTTCAGATCCGCGCCTTTCTGCGGGCCTGTGCGGCTCCTCGATGAACGTCCGAACCCGGCGCCGCCGAAAAACGACTCGAATGTTTCGAATATATCGCTGAATCCACCGAAGTCAAAACCTCCGAAGCCGGCACCGGCGCTGCCGAATCCGTTGGGATCCACACCTGCATGTCCGAACTGGTCATATCTTGCCCTCTTCTGAGGGTCGCTCAGCACTTCGTACGCTTCATTTATCTCCTTGAATTTCGCTTCCGCATCCTTGTCCCCGGGGTTCATATCGGGATGGTACTGTTTTGCCAGTTTCCTGTAAGCCTTTTTTATCTCGTCCTCATCCGCGTTCCGGTTTACCCCGAGCACTTCGTAGTAATCCCTCTTTGACTGCGGCAATTCTCCACATCTCCTATCACAAAACTATCTTTTCACCGAATACTGTTGCCCATATAAGTATAATAGCTCATATGAGTACAATACAATATCTCATGCAAATTCTCATGTAAACTCATCAAAAGGGGACAATTGACACTGTCCCCTTTATCGCCTGCTTGCTCCTGGAAGCCATGACTCGTAAAGCTTCCGCTCTGATGAAATCCATCGGCTTTACGATAAATTCCATTTTCATGCCTCGATATTATAACATACTTTTCATATAAAATTTTCGTTTGCAGAAAAAATTTACTTATCCAGCTGTATTCCAACGAGGCGACGGCAGGACGTCCATCGCCTCGCTGCATCATTACAGCGTATTTTTTACAGGAGTTTTCTTTTACAGGAATTTACCCGCTTCAGATCAGCCCTTATTTTTTATCGTCCTCGTCAACGACCTTGTAATCGGCGTCATACACATTATCCTGCCCCATCCCGGGACCTGCCTGCTGCCCTGCATCGAAGCCGGCACCGGGGTTCGGCCCTCCCTGGGCGCCCGGATTCTGCTGGTAGATCTTTGCGGAGATCTCATAGAACGCCTGCGTAAGGGCTTCGGTAGCCGATTTGATCCTTGCCGTGTCAGTGCCTTTCAGCGCTTCCTTTACATTGTTGATCGCAGTCTCGATCTTCGACCTGTCTTCAGGCGACAGTTTGTCCCCGAGCTCTTTCAGCGTCTTCTCGGACTGGTAGACCATCGAGTCGGCATTGTTCCTGATATCCACCTCTTCCTTGCGCTTCTTGTCCTCGGCCGCATACTTCTCGGCTTCCTTGACCGCCCGCTGGATCTCGTCTTCCGAAAGGTTCGTCGATGCCGTGATCGTTATCTTCTGCTCATTTCCTGTGCCAAGATCCTTTGCCGAAACATGCACGATACCGTTGGCGTCGATATCGAAGGTAACCTCGATCTGCGGAACTCCCCTCGGGGCAGGCGGTATACCGGTAAGGTGGAATCTTCCTAGCGTCTTGTTGTATGCAGCCATCTCCCTTTCGCCCTGCAGCACATGGATTTCGACGCTTGTCTGGCCGTCGGCCGCAGTGGAGAAGATCTGGCTCTTCTTCGTAGGTATGGTGGTATTCCTTTCGATAAGCTTGGTAAATACTCCGCCAAGAGTCTCGATACCAAGTGAAAGCGGAGTGACGTCCAGCAGCAGCAGGTCTTTGACTTCGCCTGCCAGAACACCGGCCTGGATGGCAGCGCCTATGGCAACGCATTCATCAGGGTTGATGCCCTTGAACGGTTCCTTGCCGAGGTACTTTTTAACTGCGTCCTGGACAGCCGGTATCCTCGTGGATCCGCCTACCAGCAATACCTTGTCGATCTTTTCCGGCGTCAGCCCGGCATCCTGTATTGCCTGCCTTGTCGGCCCCATCGTCATTTCCACCAGGTCGGCCGTCAGTTCATCGAACTTCGCGCGGGTCAGCGTCATGTCCAGGTGTTTCGGGCCCGACGCATCGGCCGTGATGAACGGAAGGTTGATGTTGGTAGTGGTTACGCCTGAAAGTTCTATCTTGGCTTTTTCAGCAGCTTCCTTCAGTCTCTGCAGTGCCATTTTGTCGGTCCTGAGATCTATCCCGTTTTCTTTCCTGAACGATTCTGCCAGGTAGTCTATGATCCTCTGGTCGAAATCATCGCCGCCGAGCCTGTTGTTTCCGCTGGTTGCAAGCACTTCGAAAACGCCGTCGCCAATCTCGAGGATGGACACGTCGAATGTGCCGCCGCCAAGGTCGAACACCAGGATCTTCTGGTCATGTTCCTTGTCAAGCCCGTATGCGAGGGCAGCTGCCGTAGGCTCGTTGATGATCCTGAGCACTTCGAGGCCTGCGATCCTGCCGGCATCCTTCGTAGCCTGCCTCTGCGAATCGCTGAAATATGCCGGCACGGTGATAACAGCCTGTGTCACCTGTTCTCCCAGGTAAGCTTCGGCATCCGCCTTCAGTTTCTGCAGGATCATTGCCGAAATTTCCTGAGGAGTATAGCTCTTGTCATCTATCTTTACCCTCCTGTCGGTGCCCATGTCCCTCTTTATCGACATGACCGTACGTTCAGGGTTGGTTATCGCCTGTCTTTTTGCGACCTGGCCGACAAGTCTTTCACCGGTCTTGGAAAAGGCCACAACAGACGGTGTTGTCCTGCTGCCTTCAGGATTCGGGATAACGACAGGTTCGCCTCCCTCCATAACAGCAACACATGAGTTTGTTGTGCCGAGATCTATTCCTATTACTTTTGCCATAATGTACCTCCCTGCTAAGTTATATTAGTATTGGATTGAAAATAATGATCGTTCTTAAATATGCTATTTATCTGCCTTGCGGTAATATGCCCGGCAGCAGGCATATGGCCGGTACGCCTGAGCTTGTGACCATCCGGCTCCCACAGCTTGCGGTCATTTCCTGCATCAGCCTGCGGCCGTCCGCTGCAGAAGCTTCGGTACCGCCGGTCAGTTCGCCACCTTGACCATGCTGTGGCGTACGACCTTGTCCTTGTACCTGTAGCCTTTCTGGAACTCCTCAACAATGACGCTGGTGCCCAGGGATTCGTCCTCCACATGCATCACCGCATTGTGGAGCAACGGATCAAAAGTCTCATTGAGAGCCTTTATCTCCTCTACTCCGATTTTTTTCAATATGTCCCTGAACTGTTTAAAGACCATTTCAACGCCATCTTTCAGAGACTGCGCCGAGCTGTCGGCTGATACGGCATTCTGCGCTCTTTCAAGATTATCGATAACAGGCAGGAACTCCCTGATCACGTCGCAGACAGCATCGTCATACAGGGCTTCCTTCTCTTTAACCGTTCTTTTCTTGAAATTATCGAATTCTGCGGCTGTCCTCTGGAGTCTGTCCAGGTATTCGCCGCATTTTTTCTTCTGCTCTTCGAGCTCTGACTTTACAGCTTCCAGTTCTTCTTTAAGGGCTTTGGTTTCCGCTGTCTCGTTTTCGCCGCCGGTATTGCCGTGCCCGTCTTCGGTATCGGGCGTTTCAGCCTTACCGTCTGTTCCGGCTGTATCGCCGGCTTCGCTTTCTTCCGCCGATCCTGACATGTTGCCGGTGATCACGTCACTGTCCGTACTGTTCAGGTTTTCGGCGCTGCTTGCTTCAGCTTGGTTCTTCTGTCTTTTATCGCTCATTTCGCTAAATCATCCTTTGACAAGTATTTCCCTTCCAGGGATATTAAAAATCGTCCGGACAGACCTGCCGCAGGCATCTGCCGGACCGGCGGCGCCATGCCGCTGTCCTATGCTTTACTCGTCTTCCGGCTCACGCCCCAGGAGTTTGCTGATCTCTTCACTCACCAGCTTTTTCATATAGCTGATGGATGGGATGACCTTGTTGTACGCCATCCTTGTAGGGCCAATGATGCCGATAGTTCCCACCATCGTGTCAGATACATTATAACTGACCGTAACCAAACTGCAATCCCTGATGCTGGAAAGGTCGTTTTCCGATCCGATCCTGACAGTGATGCCGTTTGGCCGGGTTGAATCGTATACTGCCCTGCATATGGAGGTCTTTTCGTCAAGCATGCTCAGGAACTGCCTTGCCTTGTCCATATCCTTGAACTCAGGATGATTGAGTATATTTGTGGAACCTTCCACATACATCTCATGATCCCCCATCTGATATATGCAGTCGGCAGTTCCGTCCAGTATCGGCTGCATGATGTCCCCTGACACGCCGATCTCCCTGCCCAGGGTCTTTATACCTTCAGTATCGGCCTGCTCGAATGTGAGACCCGCCAGTTTGTCATTCAACAGATTCGATATCCGGCCGAGCATCTCCGAAGTTGCCTGCTCCGATATCTTGATCAGGGCGTTCCTTACGATGCCCGCGTTGTTTACGACTATTACCAGCGCTTTTCCCGCTTCTATCGGAACGACCTGTACCGTTTTTATCGTACTGCTCCTCATCCTCGGTGTCACAGCCATGGATGTATACTTGGTGAAGCTCGACAGGACAGCGGTAGCATGCTTCAGTAACTGGCTCAGTTCATATACCCGTGTGTTCACGACTGACCTCAGTTCTCTGATCTCCGCACTGTTCAGGCTGCGCGCCGGCATGAGCTTGTCGACATACAGCCTGTAGCCCTTGTCCGATGGCACGCGGCCTGCTGAAGTATGCGGCTGCGCGAGATAGCCCATCTCTTCGAGGTCTGCCATCTCGTTCCTGATCGTAGCCGAACTCAGCCCAAGCTCGTATTTCCTGGCGATCGTCCTTGAGCCGATAGGTTCGGCCTTATCGATGTAGTCATCGATGATGGCCTGTAGAATCCTCTTTTTTCTATCATCCATTATCATCTCATACACCCCTGGAAAATAAACAATCACTCAATATATTATTTATACGGATTATACGTAATTTTATTATTTTTGTTTGTTAGCACTCTAAGCCGGCGAGTGCTAATCTACAATAAACATACCACTGTGGAATTTTTTTGTCAAGATTTAATTAGATGAACTCAACGAATACGGTATTTGCAAGGTCGAACCCCAGCCTGGTCAGTTTGTACGACCTGTCCGGTTTGCATGATCCGGCCTCTTTGCATGACTCATCCGCATTACATGATTCGCCACCCGGGATTTCGCAACTGTGGCGATCCGCACCGCATCCGGCGGTTCCGGCCAGCCTGTTTCCGGCTTTGATCAGCCCTTTTGCAGCCAGCATGTCCAGCTTTGCGCCATATTTGTCCTCAAGCCTTTCACCGAACCGCTCTTCGAATTCCGCCGAACTGATGCCTTCGGTAAGACGAAGTCCAAGGATCATGTACTCGGACATGGCCTCTTCCCTGTCTATGACTTCACAGTTTTCGTGCAGGCCGCCCATTTCTTCCAAAAAGCATGGCTTTACTGAGCCGATATCATTTTTTATTTTCTTGTAAGGCAACGCCGGATCAGTATCTCCTTCCATACAGCCACAGCCATGCCCGTCACACACATAACTGCCGTATACATACCTGCTGCACTCATGCTTGCCGCACACATTTTGTACTGCCTTTATATACTCTTCTATACCGGTCACATTATTAAAGCGCACAGAATCAAGGTATGAATGGGCTCCGGCACCGAACCCGGCATATTCCCTCGCTTTCCAGTAAAGCAGGTTATGCCTGCATTCGTATCCCGGCACTGCGAAATTGGATATTTCATACCACCTGAAACCTTTTGCTGCCAGCATGTCGACAGCGCGGTGGTACATCTCCCGGTCGAGATCGTCATCAACAGGCTCAAGCAGCCCGGCATCCAGCCTTTCGCCGAAAACCGTCCCTTCTTCGATTTTCAGGCTGTAACATGAGATGTGCTTAAGCGGCCCATGTTTTTCGAGTCCAAACCCTGTCACCGCTTCGAGAGTCTCCATCCAGTCATCAGGAGTCTGTCCGGGCAGGCCGAAGATCAGATCGACATTTATATTATCGAAGCCGCATCTTGCCGCAGCTTCGATGTTATCGACAAACTGCAGCCTGGTGTGGATCCTGCCGATGCTTTTCAAAATGCTGTCCTGCCATGCCTGCAGGCCTATGCTCAGGCGGTTCACTCCTGCATCCCTGTATGCCCTCAGCTTGTCGTACGTAAGTGTGCCCGGGTTGCTTTCCATGCTGATCTCAGCGTCATCGTCCACATGGAAATGCTCCCTGCAAATATCTATCAGCTTTGTGATGTACCCGGGATCGACCAGCGACGGAGTGCCGCCGCCTATGAAAATGGAACTTACGCGCCTGTTGCCTGTGTATCTGCTCCTGAGTATGATTTCCCTGTAGAGCGCATCAAAATAAGAACCGGCAAGATGTTCCCTGCCGGCATATGAATTGAAGTCACAATAATAGCATTTTGATCTGCAAAACGGTATATGGATATATATGCCAATGCTGTCGTTCCTGTAACCCATATCATCACCTGCTGCTAATCCAGCTTCAGCACGCTCATGAACGCCTCCTGCGGCACCTCCACCGTGCCGACCTGGCGCATGCGCTTCTTGCCTTCCTTCTGCTTCTCAAGGAGCTTCTTCTTTCTCGTTATGTCACCGCCATAGCACTTGGCCAGAACGTCTTTCCTGAATGCCTTTACCGTCTCCCTGGCGATGATCTTGCCTCCTATGCAGGCCTGGATCGGTATCTCGAACTGGTGTCTCGGTATTGCGTCTTTCAGTTTTTCGGCGATCCTGCGTCCCCTTGTGTAAGCCTTGTCCTTGTGGACTATGAATGACAGAGCGTCCACTATCTCGCCATTTAGCATGATGTCCAGCTTCACAAGTTCGGATTCCCTGTACCCGATCAATTCGTAGTCAAAGGACGCATAACCCTTGGTCCTTGATTTGAGCGCATCGAAAAAGTCGTATATTATCTCGTTAAGGGGCAGTTCATATGTCAGCATGACCCTCTTCTGGTCGATGTACGACATATCCTTGTAGATGCCCCTTCTTTCCTGCGCAAGTTCCATTATGTTCCCGACGTATTCCTCCGGGGTCATGATAGTGGCCTTTACAATAGGCTCCTCCATCTTCTCGATGGATACCACGGGCGGCATGTTCGTCGGGTTGTCTATATACATCTCTTTTCCGTCCGTGAGCGTGATCCTGTATACGACGCTCGGAGCAGTGGTGACCAGGTCCAGGTCATACTCCCTCTCAAGCCTCTCCTGGACGACCTCCATATGCAGTAGGCCAAGGAATCCGCATCTGAAGCCAAATCCCAGAGCTCCCGACGTCTCCGGTTCGAAGGTAAGCGCAGCATCATTGAGCTGCAGCTTTTCGAGCGCATCCCTCAGGTCGTTGTATTTTGCGCCGTCAGCGGGATAAATGCCGCAGAACACCATGGACTGCACCTTTTTGTAACCCGGCAGCGGCTCGCTTGCCGGCCTGTCCGCAAGCGTGACGGTGTCTCCTATCCTGGTATCCCTTACATTTTTGATGCTTGCGGCAATATAGCCGACATCTCCTGCCAGGAGCATGTCGCACGGCGCATATTGGCCCGGCCTGAAATACCCGACTTCGGTCACTGTAAACTCCTTGCCGGTAGACATCAGCCGGATGGTATCGCCAGGCCTGACCGACCCTTCCTTGATCCGGACATGTACGATGACGCCCTTGTAGCTGTCATAAAGCGAATCGAATATCAGCGCCCGCAAAGGCTCGTCCTCGCTGCCCTTCGGCGGCGGCACATGCTTAACGATCTGTTCAAGCACCGCTTCGATGTTTATGCCGTTTTTCGCGGATATTTCAGGGGCTTCAGAACAGTCCAGCCCGATCACGTCTTCGATCTCCTTTTTGACCTCTTCCGGCCTGGAGCTTGGAAGATCTATTTTATTGATGACCGGGATTATCTCAAGATCATGTTCGAGCGCAAGATAAACGTTCGCAAGAGTCTGCGCCTCTATGCCCTGTGACGCATCCACGACAAGTACCGCGCCTTCGCATGCCGCCAGGCTCCTGGACACTTCGTAGTTGAAATCGACATGCCCGGGGGTATCTATCAGGTTCAGGATATACTCCTGCCCGTTCTGAGCCTTGTAGACCATCCTGACGGCCTGTGCCTTGATTGTGATGCCGCGTTCCCTCTCGATGTCCATGGTATCGAGGACCTGCTCCTGCATTTCCCTCTCCGTCAGCACACCGGTCTTCTGGATCAGGCGGTCTGCCAGTGTCGATTTGCCGTGGTCTATATGCGCGATTATACAGAAATTCCTTATCTTATTTTGCCTGTTGTCCGACATTCATCCTTCCCCTTCGTCAGTCCTGAAAAAGTTAATACAGCCGAAAGTAAATGTTCCAGCGCAAATATGGTCCGCCAAATGCAAACCAAACGTGGTTCGGCCAATTTAAGCAAATGCGTTCCTGGTTAACGCAAAACAATTATAACATCGGAAATCGACAAAATAAAGGTATCAGTTTTCCGGCAAGCCTGGTTACCCGTAAATGCGATAGTCCCGTGTAAATACGGTTTTATGCAAGTCCGAGCTTCTTCTCCGCCGACTCCACCGTCTGGCAGATCAAGCGGTTGATGGTCATCGGCCCGACTCCGCCGGGTACCGGCGTGTATGCCGAGCACTTGCTTATGGCATTTTCAAGGTCTATATCTCCGATATTGCCGGGGTTGTAACCGGCATCAACCAGCACGCAGCCTTCCTTTACCCAGTCGGCTTTCACGAACCTGGGCTTGCCGACCGCTGCCACAACGATATCGGCGCGCCTTACTATGTCAGGCAGGTCCTTCGTTCTGGAATGGCAGATCGTGACCGTCGCATTCTCATTAAGGAGCATCATAGCCACCGGTTTGCCCAGGATCGGGCTTCTGCCTATCACTACGGCTTCCTTGCCTTCTATCTGGATATTGTAATGCTTCAGCAGCGTCATGATCCCATACGGTGTCGCGCACTTGAACGAATCCATCTGCAATGCCATTCTTCCGAATGTGTTAGGGTTCACGCCGTCCACATCCTTCGAAACATCGATGCTGAGGAAACATGCCATCTCGTCGATGTGGGAAGGTACGGGATGCTGCAGCAGTATCCCGTGTACATTCTCGTCGCGGTTCAGTTCCTGGATCTTGTCGATAAGCTGCTGCGTGGTCGTCTCCTCCGGCAGTTCGACTTTGAGCGATTCCATCCCGATCCTTCTGCAGGCGTTGCTCTTCATTCTCACATATGTCACTGAAGCAGGATCGTTCCCCACTATTATCGTAGCAAGGATGGGGGTAACGCCAGTTTTGTCCTTTATTCTCTGTACTCTTACCGCCAGTTCCTGCTCGATGCTTTTCGCCAGCGTTTTGCCGTCCAGTACCAATGGCGTGCTCATGTTATCTACCTTCCTTCTTATGTAATAATAAATAATATTTCAGACCGCTTATTGCCAGTGCAATGAAAACAGTTTTGAAACAAGAACAATATAACAACTACAGCAACGGGTGCAGCAACGTCAAAAAGGCGCAGTTGCGGCAACGGCTGCAGCATCGCCGAAACGTGCAGTTGGGGCAGCAACTGCATTATTGGCGACAGGTCCAACTGCGGAACTGCTGCAACAGCGCCTGTTCCATCATTGCGCAGTGCTGCTGTCAAGGAAATCATTCCAAGTAATAATATCAAAACTTATACTAATTGTCACTATGTGAACAACCGTGATTTTGAAGGCAGAGTGAACGGTCAGCAGTTGGAAGATGGAAGTTGTTAATTGACGGGAATAGTGGCAATCTGTAACGGAAATTAGCAGCTAAAGTTCACATGTCATGAGACGGCAGAACCATCCTCATCTTTTGGATCACCTCCTCCAAGAACTTTCCCAGGCGCTCAAGGTCCTGTTTCAGGTACACTGTATTTATAGCTATCTTATGGTTCATGATCGTGATTTCCAGAATAGTTCCATGGTTTTCGACATCCACCATGGAAAAGGCCTGTTTTCCGGAAACAAGGGCGTTCACGGACCTGTCTACTATAACTATACCTGCAGTCAACAGGAAGGTGAACAAAAGCGCAGCAGCGACGATTCTTTTTCGCCGGATCCTTTTTCTTTTGTAGACCTCGAGCCGTTTCAATGCGGATTTTTCCGTGTCCATGGCCACATCTCCACAGTTTTCATTTGTTACGGTGTTTCCTGGTCTTTTGTGAATCCGTACTTGTTGCCTGGTCTTCAATGCCTTTGAATACTCCTCAGTACCTTTGAGTTCCAATATAATAATGCTTCCTGGCATTAGCGTCTTAATGCTTTCATTCAGAGCGCCATTTCATATAAAGCTCGCATACCATCCAGCGATGTCTTGCCACTAAGTTATTATTGACATCAGACAACATGATATTCGTTACACCATATTAAAAACCATTGCTGCATCTCACATTCCTGCAGAACTGCGTCTGTTCCGACGAACTGAAGAACTGTCCCCGGTCCCGTCGCCGTCTCCCACCCACTGCAGAATCGTTCCTGTCCAATCGAACTGAAGGACTGTTCCCGGTCTCCTTTCTGAAGAAACGTCCCCGCTTTGATTCTGCAGAACTGTCCCCAACTTCAGCCCCACTCCTCTATGACGTCGTGCAGGGCTTCTGCGAGGTATTTGGTGCTTTCAAGGCACTCGCTGAGAAGGTTGCCGTCGCCGCCCACCTCAATGAGGATGGATTGGGTGGATATGTGCTGGTTGTATCGCGCTTCGACGATCCAGATCGGCCGCGCCAGTCCGGGGTATTTTTCGTTGAGCTTCTGCTGCAGCTTCAGCACGAAGCTGAGGTTTTCCTGCCATTTGGGATGGGGCAGCGTTCCTTCGGCTCCGACCACGAACATGATCTGGGCACAGTTTTTGCCGTTGATCTCCTTTGTTAGACGAAGCTTTGGATTATCGCTTTTTGCCGCGTCCCTGTGTACGTCGATATATATCTGGATCGATGGATAGCTCTTTTTGTAGCTGTTGAGGGTATCTATTGATACGCCGTAAGCGGCGTCACGTACCTTGTCATGGACCGTTCCGTTATGGAGCGTCTCGATGCCGTATTTCCTGAGATTGCGCGCAAGCTCCTCGCCGACCCTGACGACGCTGTATTTGGGGTTGCTGTTGAAACTCGGGACATCCTTCTTTCCAAGATCAGACTCCTTCAGGACATAGCTCTCGCTTGTGTGCGTATGATAAACGAGCACTTTCGGGCCCTTCTTGGACAGGTCCATATTGAGCGGCTTCTTCAATAGCTTCTCAACATCGATTTTATATCTCGTATTGTTCTTTATTGCGATCTTTTCTATCTCCACAACGTTGGTCCTGTCATCTTTCCCTTCTACTTCCATCTCCCAGCTTATGCTGCTGGCCCAGGCAAGGGAAGAACCGGGCCAGGTTTCAGTGTTTATGCTGCTCTCTGTGACAGATTTCTCAGTATCGGCTTTACCGCCTGATCCATCACCGGCCTGGCCGTCTTTGCCGCCTGTCCCGTCGTCTTTCCCGCTTTCATCCTTTCTGTCCTGCCCTGTGCCGCCTTCATACGGCACGGTGTCCTGCCCCCTGTCGCTTTCATGGGGTACAGTTCCATTTCCAGGCGTATCCCCGGTACCCTGGTCTTTACTCAGGTCCGGATCTTCGGGCGACGGTGCGTTGCCTGTGCCCTGCTCACCGGTATCCGGCCTCTCCTGGTAATGCCTGAATAAGGCGGACTGGGCACTGAATATCGTAGACGGCGTATGGAGATCGAATCCGAATATGCCTGTTAAGATCTCCTTTATCTCACCTGAAAACGAAACGCTTGATTTGCCGCTGTTATACACTGTTTCTATGATCGGCAACGAAAAACTGATGGTTCTTTTAAATCTTTCAACATCGATTTTGTCAATGAGGTTCATATCAAGATGGTACCAGAGGTTCCCGAACTGGATCCCGATAAACACGGCAATTATGGAAAGGATCAGGAACAGGAATGAATTTTCGGCTTTTTTCAATGGTTTTGCATATACCTTTTGTCTCTGATCAGCATTCATTTTCTCCTCCGGTTAGCTGCAGAGCAGCAGCTTTCATCTGTAAAACGGATTTAGAACTGGTAATCATCTGTGAGATCATATAAAATCATATTCATGAACATGGAAATATTATGAATACTAAAACAAAAATGTCGATCGCCAAAGCAGGATAGCCGCAAAATATCGGCCCTGATCTGAATTTGCAGAAACGCGCCATACGGGCAATGAATTTAGCTGCGTGTATCGGGTTACGGATACAGACTGTAAAACGTAGCCTCAAACATGCTCCAAAATATACACGCCGGTAAACTTATTGCATTTGATGCCAAACAACAGATATAATAGTTGATGACCAAACCGATAAAATACACACAGAAAGGTTGATCGGATTGTCTACTCAGGTGATACTCTTTTTGTCATTGATAGTATTGACCGGGCTCCTTGCTTTTGCAATGCATCTTTCGGTGAAAAAGCACAACGAAAGAATGGCGGCAATGAAAAAGAAAAGGCTGCGCAAATAAAAACCGGCTCGAAATGAACGTCTCAAAGAAAGCGGCTCATGTTTCTATTGAGCCGCTGTTTTATATGAGTCTCTGTATAGTTGAAAGCTGTTCTGCTGATTGATATAAGGGCCTTTGCTGAAGTCTCTGCAGTTAATCTTATCTATTGAGATCCTGCTGTCAATACTTAGCTGCTGAAGTTCCTGCTGCTTAGTCCTTCCGGATTGCTGTTTCTTCTATTACTGTACCGGTCCCTCATTGCCGCAGTTTTGCCTGTCGCGTCAAATCCCTGTCCCACCGCGACTGCGGCTTCTGCCTCGGCATCATACACTTCCATGTTCCTGAAAGCGGCGGCCAGCATCAGCTTGATCCTGTTCACCTGGTTTACCTCGCTGGCTCCGGGGTCGTAATCCACGGCAACGATATTGGCATTCGGATATTTTCTCTTCAATGCCTTTATCATGCCCTTGCCGGTAACATGGTTGGGCAGGCAGGCAAATGGCTGCATGCATACTATATTTCCGGCGTCCTGCTCTATGAGCTCTATCATCTCGGCCGTCAGGAACCAGCCCTCTCCGGTGCAGTTTCCCAGCGAAAGCACTTCCGACGCCTTCCGCGCCAGTTCATAAATGTCGGATGGCGGCTCAAAACGCTCGCTTGCGGCCAATACCCGCTTCATATACCTCCTGTACAGTTCGATCCCCCAGATCGTCAGCCTGCTGGCCAAATCCGACAGGAGCGGACCTGAAAGGTACTTGCGCCTGTAGATCGCACCATACGCGCAGTACAGGAAGAAGTCGATCAGGTCAGGCATGACAGCCTCGGCTCCTTCTTTTTCGACCAGGTCCACCACGTTATTGTTTGCCGTGGGATGGAATTTCACGAGGATCTCACCAACAAGACCTACGCGCGGCTTTTTTACATCGGCCAGTTCCAGGTTGTCGAAATCCTCCACTATCTGCCTGATATTCCGCCTGAACACGCTGTGTTTCCCGCTTCTGACCGATTCCATGCAGCGTTCGATCCAGCTTTCATAGAGCCGGTCAGCCGATCCCTTTATCTTCTCATACGGCCGCACCCTGTACAGAAGGCGCATGAACAGGTCTCCGTATACCAGGGCGATCAGCGATTTGTTCAGCAGCCCCGGCGTTATTTTGAATCCGGGGTTTTTCTCAAGTCCCAGCGCATTGAGCGAGATCACAGGTACATGTCCGAAGCCCGCATCCTTAAGGGCCTTCCTTATGAACCCTATATAGTTGGTCGCCCTGCAGCCTCCGCCGGTCTGGGTGATGATCACGGAAACATTATTTACATCATATTTCCCGGATTTCAGCGCCTCCATGATCTGCCCGGTGACCAGGATCGAAGGATAGCATGCGTCGTTGTTCACATGCCTCAGGCCCTCGTCGACAGCCGCCCGGTCCACGGACGGCAACACTTCGATATTATACCCCGACGCCCTGAAGGCCTCCTGCACGAACTGGAAGTGTATCGGCGACATTTGCGGCGCCAGGATCGTATGGCGTTTTCGCATCCCGTCGGTGAACGGCACCTTCCTGAAACCGTACTTCTCAGCCTTTCGTTTATACCCGCTCCTGCTCCTCTCCTCCATGGCAGCCCTGAGGGAACGAAGCCTTATCCTTGCAGCACCCAAGTTGCTTATCTCATCTATCTTGAGTACCGTATATATCTTTCCGGCTGCCTGCAATATTTCCTGCACCTGGTCCGTCGTAACGGCATCGAGTCCGCAGCCGAAGGAATTAAGCTGCACAAGCTCCAGGTCGTCCCTGGTCCCGACAAAAGCCGCGGCTGCATAAAGCCTCGTATGGTACATCCACTGGTCCACCACACGCAAAGGGCGCGGCGCCTCCGCCATGTGTGCAACGGAATCCTCCGTCAGCACCGCCATTCCGAGCTCGTTGATCAGATTCGGAATGCCGTGGTTGATCTCCGGATCTATATGGTAAGGCCTTCCGGCCAGCACGATGCCTTTCCCGCCTGTCTTTTCGATCCATTCAAGGACCTCGGCGCCCTTATCCCTGATAGCGGCCTTGACCCGTTCGTCCTCCGCCCATGCTTTCTCTACCGCCGTTTCCACTTCCTTCTTCGTAAGGCCGAACCGCCTGAATTCCTCGTACAGCCTTTCTGCAAGGCCTTTCCTGTCGAAGTACGGCAAAAACGGGTTTATGTAATTGATGCCCTTTTCCCTCAGGACCTCCATATTCGCCTTTATAACTTCCGAATATGAAGTCACGATGGGGCAGTTATAGCAGTTGTCGGCCTTTTCGTCCTCTTTTCTTTCATAAGGTATGCACGGGTAGAAAATGTTTTTGACGCCCATATTGACAAGGCTCATTATATGGCCGTGCGCCAGTTTCGCAGGATAGCAGACCGACTCGGACGGCATCGTCTCGATGCCCATCTCGTATACCTTCCTGGATGAGCGGGGCGAAACCACCACCCTGAACTTCAGTTCGGTGAAAAATGTGTGCCAGAAGGGGTAGTTCTCGTACATGTTCAGCACACGCGGTATGCCTATGACGCCCCGGACCGCATCTTTCCCGTCCAGCGGCTTATACGAAGTCAATAGCCTGTATTTGAAATCATACAGGTTGGGTATGTCATGCTTCGTTACTTCACCGCCCGCTCCTCTCTCGCAGCGGTTCCCGGACACGAACACCCTTCCGTCGGTAAACCTGTTGATGGTCAGCAGGCAGTTGTTGCTGCACTTCCCGCAGCGCTTCATCGATATCTCGGTCTCAAAATTTTCCAGTTCGTCTGCGCCCATTATACTGCTCCGCTGTCCTTCCACGGCCATTTCCCGGGCAATCAGCGCAGCGCCGTATGCTCCCATGATCCCGGCAATATCGGGCCTTACTGCTTCCCGTCCGGATATCAGTTCGAAACTTCGCAGCACCGCAAGGTTATAGAAAGTACCGCCCTGTACGATCACCTTCTTTCCGATTTCCCTGGGGTCCTTTATCCTTATGACCTTCATAAGCGCGTTTTTAATGACCGAATATGACAGGCCGGCAGAAATATCGCCTACGGTGGCGCCTTCCTTCTGCGCCTGCTTGACCCTGGAGTTTATGAAGACGGTGCACCTGGATCCCAGGTCTACCGGATTTTGCGCCAGCAGAGCCTCTTTTGCGAAATCCTCGACGCTCATATTGAGCGAATTGGCAAATGTTTCAATGAAAGAACCGCATCCCGAAGAGCATGCCTCGTTGAGCATGATATTCTCGATGATGCCGTTCCTGACTTTCATGCACTTCATGTCCTGGCCGCCGATATCAAGTATGAACTCAACACCGGGCAGGAAATGCTCGGCCGCCTTGTAATGGGCTATCGTTTCGATCTCTCCCAGGTCCACGCGCAAAGCCGCCCTGACAAGTCCCTCTCCGTAGCCTGTCACGGTCGAGTTCGCGATCCAGGCATCTTCGGGCATAATGGAGTAAAGCTTTTTAAGCTCCTTAATGACCGATTTGAGCGGACTGCCCTTATTACTTCCGTAGTGGTAATACATCAGGGCCCCTTCCGGGTCGATCAGTGCCAGTTTCGTCGTCGTCGAACCGGCATCGATGCCCAGGTAGCAGGCGCCGCGGTGCGACGCCAGGTCCTTTCTTGCCACCTTATGCCTGGAATGCCTGCGTTTGAACTCATCCAACTCGATCACGTCCCTGAAGAGCGGCTGCAGCCTTTCCACTTCCTGGACAGTGAATTCGTTGATGGCAGGGAGCTTTTTGCGTAGTGCCCTGAAACTCATGGGCTTCGTTTTCTTCGAAGCCAGCGCGGCACCCGTGGCGACGAACAACTGCGAATTTTCAGTGAAGATCACCTGTTCATCGCTGAGCCCCAGCGTCTCTATGAACCTTTTCCTCAGTTCCGGAAGGAAATACAGTGGACCGCCGAGAAAGGCCACATTCCCCCTGATGGGCCTCCCGCACGCCAGACCGCTTATGGTCTGGTTTACAACAGACTGGAAAACAGATGCTGCGATATCTTCTTTCGCCGCTCCTTCATTGAGCAGCGGCTGTATGTCGCTCTTTGCAAAAACGCCGCATCTTGCGGCGATCGGGTAAATTATCTTGTGCCTTGCCGCCAGTTCATTGAGCCCGGCGGCATCAGTCTCCAGAAGCGACGCCATCTGGTCGATGAACGCTCCTGTCCCGCCGGCGCAGGTGCCGTTCATCCGTTGTTCTATACCGCCCCTGAAAAAGGTTATCTTCGCATCTTCACCGCCAAGCTCTATGGCCACGTCGGTCTGCGGTATGAACCTCTCAACGGCTCCGGCTGCCGCGACCACTTCCTGCTCGAAAGGCAGTCCAAGCCACTGGGCCACCGATATGCCCCCCGAACCTGTCAGCGTCACCGTCAGGTCGTCACCGTCAAATATCGCACAGGTTTCATCAACAAGTTCATAGATCGTCTTCCTGATATCGGAAAAGTGTCTCTGATACTTGCTGTACTGTGTATTGTCATTTTCATCCAGCACAACGAGCTTGACCGTTGTGGAGCCTACGTCGAGGCCCATATGATAAAGCCTGCTCATCTGATCTCCCAAGATACACGAATTATATTCCGGAAATCCTTCTGCACATCCCGGGCTGCCGTAAGTCCTTCAATATATTCCGCATAACCATAAATACGGAAGCACTTGCTGCATTGTCTGAACCCCGCCGGCAAATCCTGATGCCTTGAAATGCATCGTCCCGTCATGGCGCCGGAAATCCGGCAACAGAGCCGGGTACCCGGCCATCAGTCTATCGTGCCGAACCTGCCGAATGGGTAAAACCTGAAAACGGCACGCCCAACGATCCACTTCCTATCTATTGGGCCGAAATCAGTGCTGTCCAGGCTGTGCATCCTGTTGTCCCCAAGTATATAGACCATGCCTTCAGGAACCGTAAGATCCGTATATTCGGGCAAATCTCCCTGCGGAGTATCCGGCTCCTCAGGCAGACCGATCAGCGACAGTTCCCCGTTTATATACAACTTTCCATCTATGACCTGCACCCTGTCCCCTTCGACAGCCACCAGCCTTTTTATCAGCTGCTTCTTCTCCCCGGGGAACCTGAATACTATGATGTCACCTCTCTTAAGCCAGCCAAACCGCGGCCCCAGCTTCTCCACCAGCACATTGTCGCCTTCGGTCAGCGTGGGCTCCATCGAAATATCGTGGACTATCGTCCTCTGTGCAACGAACGTGACTATCAGCAAACTCACGATCACTGCAATACCTATATGGACAAACCAGTCCAATACTTCGTTCACCGCTTTTTTGCCGCCGTTCGCCTCTTTGCCGGCCGTCTCTTTATTCTCCGGCTTTGCAGTTTTTTCGTTATCTCCGATCATCCCTGCATCTCCTGAAATTTTATTATTATACCAGGTTCAGCCGGTACTTCCCGGTTCAGTCGGTAACCTTGAGGTGCAGTTCCTCAAGCTGCTTCGGATCGACAGTGTCAGGCGCCTCGATCATAAGATCCGACGCATTCTGCACCTTCGGGAACGCAATGACGTCCCTTATGCTGTTCCTGCCTGCCATGAGCATAACAAGCCTGTCAAGGCCATATGCCATACCGCCGTGCGGCGGTACACCATATTTGAACGCTTCGAGAAGGTATCCGAACTTGGCCTGCGCTTCCTCCCGGGAAAGCCCTAGAAGCCTGAACATCCTCTGCTGCAGGTCCTGCATGTGGATCCTTATGCTGCCGCCGCCGATCTCCGTACCGTTGAGCACTATATCGTAAGCCTTCGAGCGCACCCTCCCGGGATCGCTCTCAAGGAATTCTATATCTTCATCCATGGGCGAAGTAAACGGATGATGCTTTGCGACCCAGCGGTCCTCTTCCTCATCGAACTCGAACAGCGGGAACTCAGTCACCCACAGGAATTTGAACTCCTTATCGTTCAGGATGCCCAGCCTCTTTGCTATCTCGACCCTCAGCGCACCCAGTGAATCATATACCACCTGGTTCTTATCAGCAACGAAAAGTACCAGGTCGCCCGGTTCAGCGCAGACCTTCTTCAGCAGCGCACCCATCTCATCTTCGCTGAAGAATTTCGCTATGGAAGACCTTATGCCGCTTTCCTCCACGGCTATCCATGCGAGGCCCTTTGCCCCGTAGGTCTTTACGAACTCGGACAGGCTGTCGATCTCTTTCCTGCTGAATCCGCCGCAGCCTTTGGCGTTGACAGCCCTCACACTGCCGCCGCTGGCAACGGCATCTGCAAATACCCTGAAGCCGCAGCCCCTGACGAGGTCGGAAACATCCACCAGTTCCATACCGAATCTCATGTCCGGCTTGTCCGAACCGAACCTGTCCATGGCTTCCTGGTACGGCATCCTCAGGAACGGAGTCTCGACATCTACGCCAAGCACTTCTTTGAAGACCCTCTTTATGAATCCTTCGTTTACCGTGATAACGTCGTCTACGTCTACGAAGGACATCTCAAGGTCTATCTGCGTGAATTCAGGCTGCCTGTCCGCCCTAAGGTCCTCGTCCCTGAAACATTTCGCGATCTGGATATAACGGTCGTAGCCGGCCACCATCAGAAGCTGCTTGAACAGCTGGGGCGACTGGGGCAGCGCATAGAACTTGCCCGGATGCACCCTGCTGGGGACGAGATAGTCCCTTGCCCCTTCCGGCGTACTCTTTATAAGTATCGGCGTCTCTATTTCCAGGAAACCGTTCTGGTCGAAGTAATCTCTCGCAACCTTGGCCACTTTGTGGCGGAGCATCAGGTTGGTCTGCATATCGGGCCTTCTCAGGTCAAGGTACCTGTACTTCAGCCTCATGGCTTCGTTCACGTCAGAATTCTCTTCTATATGGAACGGAGGCGTCTCTGCCTTGCTCAGGATCCTCAGTTCACTGGCAAGTATCTCGATCTCGCCCGTCTTCATGGACGGGTTTATGGCCTCCGGCGCCCTCCGCGCCACTTCGCCGGTAACTGCGATAACATATTCGCTCCTTACCGTTTCAGCCTTTTCAAACAGTTCCTTTTCGGTCTGGTCGTTGAAAACCAGCTGTACGATACCCGTCCTGTCTCTCAGGTCGATGAACAGCAAACTGCCGAGGTTCCTCCGTTTCTGGACCCATCCCATCACCGTTACCTTTTTGCCCACGTCTGCCGCACTGAGTTCAGTACACATGTGGGTCCTCTTCATGCCATAGATCGTCTCTCCCATAAGCCATCTCCTATCCTGAACGTAAAACTGTATCTTGAGTTTCAGTACAACTTAAAACCATAAAACCGATCTGAGCCACTGGTCCGCCAGGCTGCAGGGAAAAATAAAGTCCGAATGCTGGGCTACTTCGCCTGGTTGACCTGGCTCTTCAGCCTGTCAACGATCGAATCAAGGCTTACATCCTTCGAATCCCCGGTCCTCATATCCCTCAGGACGCCCTTGTTGGCTTCGATCTCATCGTCGCCGACGACGATCGTATATGAGAACCTCTTCTTATCGGCATATTTCATCTGGGCCTTGAGGCTCCGGTTCATCAGGTCCGTTTCGGCCCTCACTCCGTAGCTCCGGAGTTCGTGGACCATACTCATCGCAAGGTCCACAGCTCTTTGTCCCAGGGTCGCGATGTAAATGTCAGGCGCAGGCGGCTCCGCAATGACCACTCCCTGGGCATTCAGCTCCATCAGCAGGCGCTCCACTCCGAGGGCAAACCCGATGCCCGGAACAGAAGGGCCTCCGCACTCCTCGACCAGCCCGTCATACCTTCCGCCACCGCAGATCGTGCCCTGTGATCCTCCATTCTCCGAAACGAACTCAAATACTGTCCTGGTATAGTAATCAAGGCCTCTGACTATCGTCGGATCTATGGTGTAGACGATCCCAAGATTGTCAAGGCCCGACTTGAGGCCTTCAAAATGCAGGCGGCAGTCATCGCACAGGTTATCGAGCAGAAGAGGCGCCCCGTCGATGAATTTCCTGCATTTTTCATTCTTGCAGTCAATTATCCTGAGAGGGTTCTTCTCGAACCTGTTCCTGCAGTCGTCGCAAAGTTCGTCCAGGTGAGGCCTGAGGTAATCCTTCAGCTTCTCATGGTAAGCCCGCCTGCAGGACGGACAGCCTATGCTGTTGATATTGAGGCCGGTCTGCCTCAATCCGAGTTTTCTGAAATACATATGGAGGAGACTGATGACTTCCACGTCGATCTCGGGCCCGGGAGCGCCGAACGCTTCCACGCCGAACTGGTGGAACTCCCTGTACCGCCCTTTCTGTACGTTCTCGTACCTGTATGCCGTGATATCATAATAAAGCTTGATGGGCTGAGGCAGTGAATACATTCCGTTTTCGATATAGCTGCGCACTACGCCTGCTGTTCCTTCAGGCCTGAGCGTGACGCTCCTGCCTCCCTTGTCGTCAAAGGTGTACATTTCCTTCTGCACTATATCGGTAGTATCTCCGACACCCCTTTGAAACAGTTCAGTATGTTCAAATACAGGTATCCTTATCTCCTTGTATCCGAAGCAGTCACAAAGTCCGGCAAATACCCTGCTCACATACTGCCACCTGTGGATCTCAGAAGGAAGTATGTCGCGTGTTCCCTTTGGCGCTTGAATTTTCATGGTTACCTCCCATTATGTAATCCGGCATTTCGGTGATCTTTGATCTCTGGAAATATCTTTCCCCGGTTTGCCGATAAATAAATAAAACTCCCGTCAAATGAGCCAGTCAGAGACGAGAGAATATAATACTTATGCCTGATTTTGCCGCCTCGTTTTATTTTAATCCCATTATGCTTTATTGTCAATATGAGGGAGTTGTACCGCCGGTGGCGACAATACCGGCGCCGGTCCCAAGTATGTTTCTTATCAGCACATCGCCCTCCCTGACAGGCGCAGAAGCCCTGAACCTGTTTATTTCCTTCATGCAGTCCATCACCATGTCTTTTGGCACCGGTATGTCAGTTTTGACAGGCACCGGCGGCAAATCGTCATTCTCCATCCTAACGGTCGATGTGACCATCCTTTTGGGATCTGTACACTCAGTCCTTGCGTAGGATGCTCCCTTCGGGCAGCTGTTGCCCCTGATTTCCGTTATTTCCCCGTTTTCATCCATGACCGCGCTTATCCTGCAGCCAACGGGACATACTATACAGGTCAGTTCCCTGCAGCTGCCCGCAGGCATGTCCTTACTCCACCCAGCAACAGTATTTCCCTGTTCGCTTTGCTGAATCCTGATCTCTATGCAACCCGATGACGATTCACGGATCTTCTCAGATTTGATCGTAATGCTTTCCATCCCGCCTGGAACAACGATCTTCCTTTTATGTGAATGGAGCACTTTACCGTCCGATACAGCTTCGATCCGGACATCCCTGTATACGCTTCCGGCCCTGAAGAATACCTTCACATCGTCCCTGCAGTCTTTATGGATAAACTGGGGGATGACGCATCTTACTCCTTTCCCGGGGTTAAGCCTGACAACGCCTGCATTATCCGCAGAACATATGCTTTCATGCCCATTAGAAATAATACTGTCAGGCTCTGCAGGACATTTGCCTACAGGTCCGGCAGAACAACCGCCTTCAGGCTCCGTAAGATATTTGTTTCCGGTGTCCTCCTGGCATTTGCTTTTCCCAAGCACATACTCCGCTGCGCTTTTGCCCGCCCTGTATCCTTCCATAGTCACGTGGTCCACAAGATCGTGGACATAGACCACGTTACCGCAGGCAAAGACGCCCTCGCATGATGTTTGTGCATTCTCATCGACCAATGGACCAGACGTGGCCCCGTCCATATCTATTCCGGCGGCTTTCGTGATCTCGTTCTCAGGGATCAGCCCCACCGAAAGGAGCAATGTATCGCATTTTACGTATTCATACGTCCCCGGGACAGGCTTCCCTTTTTCATCCACCTTCGCAATGGTGACGCCTTCCACCCTTTCCCTGCCGTGGATCTCAACTACCGTCGTGCTCAGCCTCAGCGGTATCCCGAAGTCGTCAAGGCACTGTACGATATTTCTGTTCAATCCTCCCGGGTGCGGCATGATCTCACAAACCATCTTTACCTCGGCGCCTTCGAGGGTCAGCCTCCTGGCCATTATGAGCCCTATATCCCCGGATCCAAGTATCACGACCTCCCTGCCGGGCATATATCCCTCGATGTTGACAAACCGCTGGGCAGTGCCGGCCGTGTAAATGCCGGCAGGCCTTGACCCGGGAATGTTCAGGGCTCCGCGGCTCCTTTCGCGGCAGCCCATGGCCAGTATGACAGACTTCGCCTTTATTTTGATCAGCCCGTCCTCGCTGTTGACGGCAGTAACGGTCTTATCCCCCGAAATACCAAGCACCATCGTATCAAGCTTCACTTCGATGCCAAGCTCGTTTACCTGCCGGATGAACCTCCCGGCATATTCCGGTCCTGTCAGCTCCTCTCCGAACAGCATGAGGCCGAACCCGTTATGGATGCACTGCTGCAGTATCCCGCCGAGCCTTTGGTCACGTTCGAGTATCATTATATCCTTTACACCGCTGCGGGCCGCTTCGACAGCCGCTGCCATCCCGGCAGGCCCTCCTCCTATGACGACGATGTCTGCTTCCTTCATTATCCCGATACCTGTTTCCTCCATGATCTCTTTTCCGCCCGCAATAACTCTGTTATCCATTTAGAGGACCTCCTTTGTCTTCCCTGTGAGCAACTCTGATCCTGCTCCCTTTTTAGTCACTTTTTCCATCGGAATGCCCAACTCACGAGAAAGGATCTCGACGATCCTTGGAGTGCAGAATCCACCCTGGCATCTTCCCATGCCAGCTCTCGTCCTGCGTTTGACCGCATCTACGTTCCTCGCTCCCGCAGGCCTTCGGATCGCTTCCGTTATTTCGGCTTCGGTGACCATCTCACAGCGGCATACGATCCTTCCGTACGCTCTGTCTTTCCTGATCAGTTCCATCTTCTGCATGTCAGATGCTTCAGAAAACCTTGCGATTGCCCGCCTGGCAGGATCGAAGTCCTTCCTTGGCCTCAGTTCTAGACCGGATCCTCCCAGCAATCCGACGATATATTCCGCTATTGCCGGTGCAGCGGTCAATCCCGGCGATTCTATGCCGGCCGCGTTAATGAACCTGCTGTTGGCCGGAGACGGGGATATTATAAAATCTGGGCCTGACGGAACGGCTCTCAGCCCGGCAAAAGAAGTTATTACCTGCCTCAGATCGATGCCATTTACCAGTTTCAGCGCACCTTCAGCCACCTTCTGCAATCCCCGTGAAGTAGTAGAATGGTCTTCCCTGTCATCCGAATCTTCGGCCGTCGGGCCTATGAGCAGGTTTCCGTCAACTGTCGGGGTCACGAGTATCCCCTTGCCCCTGTCCGTCGGAGTCTGGAATATGACACTGCGCACCTGGTTCCCCTGGCTTTTGTCAAGCAGCATGTACTCGCCTTTCCTTGGCGTTATGCAGAGGGACCTGTCGCCTATCATTGCAGCAACAGCATCTGAAAACAACCCTGCGGCATTTACGACAAATCTGCTGTTAACCGTGCCGCAGCTGGTTTCTATCCCGAATATGCCGTTGCTGAATGAAATACCGACAACTTCTGATTCGAGCATAAGCTCTGTCCCATTGGATACTGCATTCTCAACTGCGGCACACGTCAGTTCATATGGGCAGGTTATTCCCGCGGACGCGGCATAGAGCGCTCCGACGACTTCCTGCGTGATGTTTGGCTCGATTTCCCTGACCTTCTCAGCCGAATCAAGTATCCGCAGCCCCGGCACCTGGTTCTTCACACCACGCTCATAAAGCTCTCTTACGGTATCCATGCCGGCTTTGTCGAACGCCAGTACCAGCGAGCCTATCCTTTTGAAAGGCAAGTCAAGCTCTTTTGATATACTTTCAAACAACCGGTTACCTCTTACATTGAACCTCGCCTTGAGGGTCCCGGGCACAGGGTCATAACCGGCATGGACTATCGCGCTGTTTGCCTTGCTGGCGCCCCAGGCCACATCAGGGCCTTTTTCTATTATGCATATCTTAAGTTCATACCTGGATAACTCCCTGGCGGTCAATGCCCCAATCACGCCTGCACCGATAACTGCTGCATCATAAACCACTTTTCTACCTCCGTTTCCGATCGGAGACAAATAAAAAAGCCACACTAAACAAAGGCATGACGCCGTTATTTAATGTGACTCCTGTTCTCCTCACATTTTTATTGAGTTATTGATATCCTGCTTATATTATATTCCTGAACTCTTTCTTTTGCAACAGTCCTGCAGCAGTTATGCTTTCCATCAATGCTGAAAGCATTGTCCGGCCCCGGCAGCAATCCCGGGCATGTACGGTCACAAGTCCCACAGTTCCTTTTTCCCGGTGGACGCCGCTATGCATCCTGACTTCAGGACCTCTATGATGTCGTCCTTGGTCTCGATCAGTCCTCCGGCTATAACCGGCATCGGCAGTTCAGCACATATCTTCCTGATGACCCCGGGCATTACGCCAGGCATCACTTCCACAACGTCCGGATTTACCGAACATGCTGTCTTGACCGAGGTTTCAAAGGATAAACTGTCCACGAGAAAGAACCTTTGGATACTGAAGATGCCCGTATCCCTGGCATACTTGATGCTGCTGCTCCTGGTGCTTATGATGCCCGTCGGCCTGACTTCCGCAGCAATGTAGTCGATGGCCTTGTTATCCCTGCCGAGCCCTTCCAGGAAATCGGCATGGACAAATACGTTCTTGCCGCTGTCTTTCACTTTGCGGACCATGTATTTGATATTGAAAATATCACCGTTCAGTATGAAAATGGTAAGCGCCGCACTGGCTATAGCCGCATCGATATCATGTTCTTTCCTTACTGCTGCTATAACTGGGTTCTGGCGTATCCTTTCGAGAATATCGGACATAAAATCAACCTCGCAGCCACGGGTTGTTTTCCCGTTCATAGCCAATGGCTGTGGCCGGTCCATGGCCGGGAAAGACCCTGACATCATCTCCAAGCTCCATCAGCCTGTCAAGCGAAGCGCTGAGCAGTCCGGGATCCCCTGCTCCGAGGTCCGTCCTGCCGACGCTGAGCCTGAACAATGTATCACCCGTAAAAATACAGTCCGTAGTACCTGCCCCGATGCAGCCCGTGTCCCCTGCCGCATATGTATCCCTGGCCAGGATGCAGATCCCGCCCGGCGTATGGCCAGGCGTATGTATGATTTCGAGATTTGTATTGCCAAGTTTCAGCACATCCGCATCCTTTACTTGGATATCCGCGCCTTCCATCTTCCTGGCTGACCAGAAGATCGCCGACCCGTTCAGGACCGGATCTCCGAGTATACCCGCCTCATCCTCATGGGCGGCCACTTTTGCGCCGGTCAGGCTGCGCAGCCTGTCGCCTTCACAGACATGGTCGATATGGCCATGGGTATAGATGATATATTTCAAAACCAGTCCATGCTCTTTAAGTACCTGCATGATATCTTCAGCATCCGTTCCAGGATCGATAACGGCAGCCTCGCCGCCGTCTTCTATGATATAGCAGTTTGAATCAAGCATGCCTGTGATTCTTGCTTTCAGAACCATTTCCGCATAACTCCCGTCCCAATGTTGTCAGCCCTTGCTCCTCGTGACTTCAAATACGCCGTCCACCTTGCGGAGCTTCTTTATTATCTTCTCCAACTGTTCGGTATCTACTATCTCGAGCGTCAGCCCGATGATGGCTATCTGGTCGCGCGTCGTCCTTGCGTTCATCGCCTTGAGAGGAATCTTCGCCTCGCCCAGCGTATTGGTGACTTCCATCAGCAGCTGGGTCCTGTCGTTTGCCATGATGGTGATCTCAGCCTTGTAAGATGCATTACCGGCCGTATACCACTGCACCTCGATGAGCCGCTCTTTCTCCTCGCGTTCGCCGGTCACATTGACGCAGTCCTTCCTGTGGACCGACACGCCGCGGCCTCTAGTGATATATCCTATTATTTCGTCGCCCGGCACCGGGTTGCAGCACCTGGACAGCCTGACGAGGCAGTTATCGATGCCCTTCACTATCACGCCGTTCTCAGGCGGCTTCTTTTTCCTCTTCTCCGGGTCCCTGTCCTGCCTTAACTGGTCACGGTCAAGTTCGCCCAGTTCCTCCGGCCTCAGGGTTTTCCTGTACTCCTCCTTCAGCCTCGCGATGATCTTGCTGGAACTGATGCCGCCGTATCCCACGGCAGAGAACATATCATCCAGCGAATTGAAGTTGTATTTTTTCAGTACCAGCTCGACCCACTCGCTCCTGAAAAGCTGGCTGTACTGCAGCCCCTGCTTTTTGAGCTCCCTCTCGATGTTTTCCCGTCCTCTCTGGACGTTCTCTTCCCTGTTCGCCTTTTTGAACCACTGCCTGATCTTGTTGCGCGCCTGCGAACTCTTGACTATATTGAGCCAATCGCGGCTCGGACCGTGTACGCTGGACGATGTCAGTATCTCGACGATATCCCCGTTTTGCAGTTGATAGTTGAGCTTAACTATTTCGCCGTTTACCCTCGCTCCCATCATCTTGTTGCCGATGGCGCTGTGGATGGCATATGCGAAATCGATTGGAGTCGACCCGATAGGCAGGTTTATTACGTCTCCCTTGGGAGTGAATACGAACACCTCATCGGCAAACAGGTCTACCTTGACAGTTTCGACGAACTCGTTGGCATCGCTGGCTTCCTTCTGCCACTCCAGCATCTGCCGCAGCCAGGCAAGCTTGTTGTCAAGTTCGCTCTTCCCGGTTATGCCTTCCTTGTACTTCCAGTGGGCCGCGATACCGAATTCTGCGACCCTGTGCATCTCATGGGTCCTGATCTGGACCTCGAAGGGATGCCCGTCATGGCCGATGAGCGTCGTATGCAGCGACTGGTACATGTTCGGCTTCGGCATCGCGATGTAATCCTTGAACCTGCCGGGCATCGGCTTGTAAAGTTCATGCACCAGGCCAAGCACGGCATAACAGTCCTTTACGGTATTGACTATAACGCGCACCGCGAACAGGTCATATATCTGGTCAACGGTTTTATTCTGCTGTTTCATTTTGCGGTAAATACTGTAGAAATGCTTAGGCCTGCCCTCGATCTGTGTCTCGATCCCGAGTTCCGTCGTTTTCCCTTTTATTTCGTTTATGATCGTATTTATGTATTCTTCACGCTCGCGGCGCTTTTTCGCGATCTTCTCGACCAGGTCGTAGTATTCCTTCGGGTGCAGGTAGCGGAAGCTGCTGTCCTCAAGCTCCCATTTGATCCTCGAGATACCAAGCCTGTGCGCCAGCGGGGCATATATCTCAAGCGTCTCCCTTGCCTTCTCTTTCTGCTTGTCTTCCGGCAGGTACTTCAGCGTATATATGTTGTGCTCGCGGTCCGCAAGCTTGATCAGTATCACGCGTATATCCTTGGCCATTGCGAGGAACATTTTCCTGAGGTTCTCAGCCTGCAGTTCCTCCTTTGTTGTATACGGTATCTTATCAAGCTTTGTAACGCCGTCCACGAGCATGGCAACAGAGTCACCGAACTGCTCCTTTATCTCTTCAAAAGTACAGTTGGTGTCCTCAACGGTGTCGTGCAAAAGACCGGCAATAATCGTGGTACAGTCCATTTCGAGATCGGCAAGTATATGCGCGACCTCAAGCGGATGCGTTATATAAGGCTCGCCCGACTCCCTCAGCTGCCCCTCATGGGCTTTTTTGGCCATGGCGTATGCCTTGTCCAGCAGTTCGAAATCACAGCCGGCGTTATACTTTCTTATTTTTACTTTGAGTTCTCCATACCTTTCATCGTATCGGCTGTCCATCCAACGCCTCCGTATAAACAAACATTGCCGTCAGAAGCTTACCACCGATTTGACCTCGTAGCCCTTAAGTCTTTCCCTTCCGCTGAGATAGGTCAGTTCAATAAAGAAAACCAGCCCGATCACTTTGCCGCCAAGTTTCTCCACAAGCCTGACGTTCGCCTGCGTAGTTCCTCCCGTTGCCAGCAGGTCATCGACAATAAGCACTTTCTGTCCGGGTTTGATCGCATCTTCGTGTATCTCAAGTTCATCTGTCCCATATTCCAGGTCATATTTGATGCCGACAGTTTTGTAAGGCAGCTTGCCTTTCTTCCTTATCGGCGCGAATCCTTTTCCCATCGCATAAGCCAGCGGTGCACCAAATATAAAACCTCTTGATTCGGGACCGACGATCATATCGAAATCGCCCAGCTCTTCCGCCAGTCTTTTCATTTCCTTAACGCTCTGTCCAAGTGCCTCGGCATCCTGCAGGACGGTCGTGATATCGATGAAATCGATGCCCTCCTTCGGAAAATCCGGCACATGCCTGAGTTTCTCCTTAAGATCCATAGTAACTACCTCCGGCTTACATATTTTGTGCTGGCTCTTCGTTGAAAACGCGCCTTAAAGCCTGCAGCCGGTCATAAAGGGTGGATGTCTCCAGGCATACCCCGCCGGCGTCATCCGCCTGCCTGACGACCAGGCCTCCGGGCTCCGCGCTCTCAAGTGTCAGCAATCCAAGCTCACTGAATATCTCAAGTGCTTTCTTCAGTTTGAAATAGTTCATCCTGATGCCAAGTCTTGCCGACATCAGGGTGCTCAATTCGTGAAGATTTACAATAGTAAATGAAGAGCCGCCTGATGCTCCATTGCCGTCGGACCCGTTTGAATCTGCGGCTCTCCAGTGTGCCCTGATATATCTGTACACCTGCTCGAGCTCAGGCCTTTCAGGTATGAGCTCCTCAGGATCCAGCCTGTACTGCTGCCTCAGACTATTGATAAGCTTCATATCACTATTATTATAGTCATTCGACATTGTAAAAACAATGTTTTTGTCGAGTTTGGCAAAAACGCCGGGCCTGATGTCCCTTATCAGCAGCTGCATCCTCCGGACGCCGCCCCACTCGTTTATGTCGGGTATAAAGACAAGGTCGACGATATCCCCGATCCGGTACTGCTTCGCAAGCTCGCCCATGCCGAAGCCGACGGCTTCGATCAGCGTGCTGCCGGCATACAACATCAGCTTGAGGTGCCTGCCGGCGCTCATCGTCCTTATTTCTGCAATCCGAAGCCCTATATACCCGAAGCATGGTTTGGGGTTGGCCTCGCCGTAAGGCGCCATCTTATCAAGTTCCCGGACGCTTTCCAGTGTCAGGTCGCCGTTTTCGACAAAAGCGTCTATTTTCAGAGAGGGTACCAGGTCCTCATCAGCCAGGACTCTGTCCGCGTACTCGTTTATCCGCTTCCTGAACTCATCGATCCTGCTTTTTTGTATAGTCAGCCCGGCAGCCATCTCATGTCCGCCGTACCTGTCCAGCAGGTCCTCACAGGCGGTAAGGGCCCTGAACAGGTCGAATTTCTCGATGCTCCTTGCGGAAGCCTTTCCGGTGCCGTCTTCTTCTATGGAGATGATAATGGTCGGCCGGTAGTAACGCTCCGTGATCTTCGATGCGACGATGCCGATGACTCCGTGATGCCATCCTTCTCCGCAGACGACCAGCACCTTCTCCCTCGCCGGATCCAGTTTCTCCTCGACATAGGCGACTGCCTGTTCTAATATTTCATTTTCAGTCTCCTGCCGGAGCCTGTTCTCTTCGTCCAGTTCTTTTGCAATCGCTTCAGCCAGCACGGTGCTGCCTGCCGTGAAAAGCCTGACCGCCCTGTCCGCGCTGCCGAGACGTCCTGCGGCGTTCACCCTGGGCGCGAGTCCGAATGCCACCGCGAACGAGTTCATTTCTTTGCCGCCAAATCCTGATACTTTTATAAGGGCATCGAGCCCTGCGTTCCCGGTGGACTCCATTGCCTTGAGTCCGAGCCCTGCAATGATCCTGTTCTCGCCAGTAAGAGGAACGATGTCGGCTATTGTGGAAAGCGCTGCCAGATCGATATATTTCATGTAAGTATCCGCTTTTATCATCGCATTGCCGTTGCTGTACGTCCCGTCCGCGATGCTCATGCATATGGCCTGGACCAGCTTTAACGCCACTCCCGCCCCGGACAGCTCCCTGAACGGATACGTGCAGCCGGGCTTGTGCGGGTTCAGCACCGCCACGGCCTGCGGCAGTTCCTGCTTGCATTCATGGTGGTCCGTCACGATGACGTCGATCCCGGACTCCATCAGATACTTTACCTCTTCCACCGCCGTGATGCCGCAGTCCACGGTTATAACAACGGATGGGGCAAGCTCTTTCACTTTTGCCGCGCTCGACATGGTTATGCCGTATCCGTCCTCCATCCTGTCCGGGATAAAGTACCCGACGTCGGCTCCCAGCGACTTCAGGAAATCAAAAAGTATGGATGTGCTGGCCACGCCGTCCACATCATAATCTCCGTAAACCAGTATCTTCTCCCGGCCTGCGACAGCCCGGAGCACCCGTTCCGCCGCCCTGTCCATCCCGTCCATCAGGAACGGGTCGTGCAGTCTGGATGCATCTATATCCAAAAAACCCTTAACATATTCTATGCCTTCGGGTCCTGAAACGCCCCGGCTGACGAAAACCTTCGCAAGCAGGCGCGATATGCCGGCTCCCGACGCCAGCCTGTCCGCTTCCTCTTCGTTATATTCTTTATATACCCATTTTTTCCGCTGCACGATTATTACCTCACTTAAGTTCCGCCCTTACCCTGAAATGACCGATATTCTGAAGAACCGTCCCCATCCTGCGGAGACGTCCCCTGCCCGAATAATATGAAAAAAGCTCGATATTATCGAGCTTTTTTGACTGGTCAATACGGCCTGGGATCACCCCAAAACCTTTTTCACTATTGCGTTTACGATCTTGCCGTCGGCTCTGCCTCTCACTTTCGGCATTACCGCCTGCATGACCCTGCCCATGTCTCTCGGTGAGGATGCGCCCGTTTCTTCCACCGTCTGGCGGACAATGGCTTCCAACTCCTCTTCCGTCAATTGCTGGGGAAGGTACTTCATCAGGGTGTCGATCTCGACTTTCAGATCCCTGACCAGATCCTCTCTGCCGCTTCGTTCATACTCCGGCAGCACATCCCTTCTCTTCTTTACTTCTTTCGCAATGACATCTGTTACACCATCATCATCGAGAGTTATCCTGTTATCTTTTTCTGTTTGAAGTATTGCTGCTCGTGCCATCTGGATAGCGTTCTTCCTGACGGTATCCTTTTTCTTCATGGCATCTTTCATATCTTCCAGTAACTGTTCCTTGAGGGACATCCGGCCAGCCTCCCGAGAAAAAATGAACACTTAAAACTGCGCAGGATTATCTATGCTTCCTTTTCCTGGCAGCCTCAGACTTCTTTTTCCTTCTGACGCTCGGCTTCTCGTAATGCTCTCTTTTTCTGACTTCAGCCAGAACGCCTGCCTTGGCACACTGACGCTTGAATCTCTTGAGTGCGCTGTCGAGAGACTCGTTCTCTTTAACCCGAACTTCTGACACGTATATCCCTCCCTCCGATGGCAGCTATTGTGCCGTATACAAGCCGCGTATATTGCTTCGATTGCATGTGGGAATCAAGCTATGTGCAGCACACAGTATATTATATATTATCCTTCAAAATAAAGTCAATAGAAACGGGACGCATGAAAGACCCCGCAAACTGGAAGCACGGCTGTCTCAGTCGCCGTACCCGTCCGGGTTCTGCGACTGCCACGTCCACAGGTCCCTGCACATATCGATGATATTTCTGCTGGCTTTCCAGCCAAGCTCCTTTTCAGCCTTTGACGGGTCAGCATAGCTTACCGGAGCATCTCCCGGCCGCCTGCCTGTTATTTTGTAAGGTATTTTTATGCCTGTGGCTTCGGCGAATGCGGCTATCATCTCCATAACGCTGGAGCCTTTGCCGGTGCCCAGATTGTATGCAACGACGCCCGGGTTTTCCTTTATTTTTTCGAGAGCCTTCACATGGCCGTCAGCCAGATCCATCACATGGATATAGTCCCTGATACATGTCCCGTCCGGCGTCGGATAATCATTGCCGAAAACATTGAGTTCCTTCAGCTTGCCCACAGCGACCTGCGAAATAAAAGGCATCAGGTTATTGGGTATTCCATTGGGATCTTCGCCGATCCTTCCGCTGGGATGTGCGCCCACTGGATTGAAATACCTGAGCAGTATTATGTTCCAACTGTTGTCGGCAGAATAAATATCACGAAGTATATCTTCTATCATCAGCTTGGTACGTCCATACGGGTTGACTGCGCCCAGCGGCGCATCCTCGCGCAGGGGCATTTTCTCCGCCATACCATAGACAGTGGCTGATGAACTGAAAACGATGTTTTTCACGCCGTTTCTTTGCATGCTCTCAAACAGCAGTATCGAGCCGGTCACATTGTTGCGGTAATACCTCAGCGGTAAGCTCACAGACTCTCCCACAGCTTTCAGCCCGGCAAAATGCACTACCGAGTCGATATCGTATTTGCTGAAAATATCGTCCAGCAGATCGCTGTCGCGGATATCTCCCTTTACAAATACAAAGTCTTTTCCTGTAAGTTCTTTTATCCTTCTGACAGCCTCGATCTTGCTGTTGCAAAGGTTGTCAAGCACAACGATATCATATCCTGCCTCAAGCAGCTGGACACAGGTATGACTTCCGATATATCCGGCTCCGCCGGTAACAAGTACTGCCATATAACACGCTCTCCTTCTGAGTATAGCCTTAAGGTTTTACACTGATTATGATCTGTGGTTTTTATCTTTCCCTTAGTATCTGGTACCTGATATCTTGTCTTTGGCATCCGTTCTCCAACGCCTGATGCCTCAGATTATCTTCGCTCCCAGTTTGACTCCTGCGATCAGGTGATAATGCAGATGGAACACGGTCTGCCCCGCATCAGGGCCGCAGTTGTTTATCAGCCTGTAGCCCTTGTCTGCGACTCCGAGCTTCTCCGCAATCTTTTTTGCGGCAAGGTGGATATCGCCAACCATTGAAGCGTTTTCCTCCGTAAGCTCATTCACGTTGGCTATATGCCTCTTAGGAATGATGACAACATGGATCGGAGCCACCGGATTGATATCATTGAACGCCATCACCTTATCGTCCTCGTATACAACTGTTGACGGCAGTTGCCTTTCGATGATTTTGCAAAAAATACAATCCTGCATCGCTGCACCTTCCTCCGTTTATTTTATGAGTTATATCCATTTTATAAATTGCAAGCTTTTTATAATTTGCAAACAATTATTTTATCTGTGCCCTGGCAGCATCGACCGCAAGCCTGAGCGCTTTGTCGATCTTCGATGTATCCTTGCCGCCGGCCTGTGCCATATCCGGCCTGCCGCCTCCGCCTCCGCCTGCTGCCTTTGCCGCTTCCTTCACGATATTGCCGCAGTGGACGCCCCGTTCGACAGCATCCTTCGTCGCCATTGCCACGAAACTTACCTTGTCCCCGAAAGCCGATCCCAAGACCACGACTCCGGAGCCGACCCTGCTCCTGAGGTTCTCACAGGTGTTGCGCAGCGAATCCATATCAAGCTGATCAAACCTGCCTGTCGCAATTTTGATTCCGTTGACATCCACCGCGCCTGCAAGCACCTCGTCGAACGAACTGCTTGCCAGTTTTGCCTTCAGCTGTTCTATCTCCTTCAGGGCGGCTTTCAGTTCCGCACTGATGGTCTCCACCCTTCTCAGGCTCTCCTGCGGCGTCGTTTTCAGCACCGACGCGATGTTTTCCAGCTTCTCTTCCACATGGCCATAGTATTCCAGCGCGCCTTTGCCTGTAAGAGCCTCTATCCTTCTTACACCGGCCGCGACTCCGCTTTCGCTGATTATCTTGAAGAGCCCTGCCTGGGCAGTCGACTTAAGGTGCGTGCCTCCGCAGAGTTCCATGCTGTAGTCGCCGGCCTGTATGACTCTTACTACATCGCCGTATTTTTCCTCGAAAAGCGCCATTGCTCCGAGCCTGTTTGCCTCATCAAGCGACATCACCCTGACGGTCACCTTGAGATCGTCGAGGATCCTGGCATTGACCTCGTCTTCCACCCGCTTTATCTCTTCCTTTGTCATGGCCGCGAAATGGCGGAAGTCGAATCTCAGCCTGTCAGGCGCCACCAGCGAACCGGCCTGGGTCACGTGATCGCCAAGCACGTTCCTGAGCGCCTTATGCAGAAGGTGCGTCGCCGTATGGTTCCTGGCAATGGCGAGCCTTCTTTCCACATCTATCGCTGCGGTAACCGGAGCATCCTTTTCTATGATGCCCTCTTCAACAACGCCGGTATGCAGGTACAGGCCTTCACCGACCTTGACGCAGCCGGTGACCCTGACCTTGCCGTCTTTCCCTGTTATATAGCCGGTGTCAGCCACCTGACCGCCGCTTTCGGCGTAGAACGGCGTCCTGTCCAGTATTACCGTGACTTCCTCGCCCTGCTGCGCGCTGTTCACCTGTTCGTCATCAAGGATTATATGCAATATCCTGCTCTCGGAAGAATAGCTCTCGTACCCGACGAATTCGGTCCTGAGATCCTTGTCAATCCCTGCCGCAATATCGCGGCCCCATGCAGATATCTCCTTGCTCTTGATTGCCATACGCGCCTTGTTTTTCTGCTCCGCCATCTCAGCCATGAATCCCTGCTCGTCGACTGTAAGGCCGGCTTCCTCTGCGATCTCCCTGGTCAGGTCCAGCGGGAAGCCGTAAGTATCATGCAGCTTGAAGGCCATGCTTCCCGGCAGTACGGTCCTGTTTTCCATCTTCAGCTCTGCGATCATGGCATTGAGTATTGCTATGCCCTGGTCGATGGTAGCCGCAAAGCGCTCTTCCTCTATCTTTATAACCTTGCAGATGTATTCTTCCTTTTCAGCCAGTTCAGGATATGCCTCACAGGATTCCCTTATAACGACTCTCGCCACATCATACAGGAACGGCCCTTCGATGCCGAGCAGTCTGCCATGCCTTGCGGCCCTCCTGAGTAGCCTCCTGAGGACATATCCGCGTCCTTCATTGGAAGGAAGTATCCCGTCTGCGACCATCATCGTGGTGCTCCTTATATGGTCGGTTATGACCCTGATGGACACGTCCTCGTCGCCATGGCCGTAGACAACGCCGGCTTTCTCGCATACATACTCCAGTATGCGCCTTATCGTATCCACCTCAAATAGGCTGTCAACGTCCTGCATGATAACTGCCAGGCGCTCCAGGCCCATCCCGGTGTCGATGTTCTTCTTTTCAAGCTTCGTATATGTGCCGTCTTCCTGCCTGTTGAACTGCGTGAAAACGAGGTTCCAGAACTCTATATACCTGTCGCAGTCGCAGCCTACCGTGCAGTCAGGCTTTCCACAGCCCCTCTCCGGCCCCCTGTCGAAATAGATCTCCGAACACGGCCCGCAGGGACCGGTGCCGTGCTCCCAGAAGTTGTCCTTTTTCCCCATCCTGAAAATGCGCTCCGGGGCAAGGCCTACTTCCTTGTTCCATATCTCGAACGCTTCATCGTCCTCTTCGTAAATCGAAACATAGAGCCTGTCCTCCGGCATTTCCATTACCTTCGTGACAAACTCCCATGCCCATGTGATCGCTTCCTTCTTGAAATAATCGCCGAACGAGAAATTGCCCAGCATCTCGAAGAATGTGCCGTGTCTCGCTGTCTTCCCGACATTTTCGATATCGGGCGTCCTGATGCATTTCTGGCACGTTGTCACCCTGGTACGCGGCGGCTTCTCCGCTCCCGTGAAATACGGCTTGAGCGGTGTCATCCCGGCATTTATGAGCAGTATGCTCGGGTCATTTTTCGGCACCAGCGAAAAGCTGGGCAGGCGCAGATGTCCTTTGCTTTCAAAGAATCGAAGGAATTCTTCCCTGATTTCATTCAGTCCCAGTTTTTTCATAACGTCCATCCTCTATCCTTTATCATAGCGTGTGATTTATTTATTTTTAATTATAGACGACTTGTCCGATTATTTTAATAGTTTGATGACCATCCGCCAAAAATTTTGCCGGATAATCAAAATAATAATATAAAAAGCAGGCTGGAACTGTCAAGGAAATGCATTCACGATAATGGACGCGGCATACCTTTCCGGGTGTGCAGTAAGCCTTTTTACGGTTCCCTGGGTATCCGCTCCGCAAGCTCAGCAAAAACGACCAGCCTGTGGGAGTGAACATACATCGGTGTGCAGGTGATCATTGAAATGATGCTCTTATCTTCGCTGCCCTCCAGGACAGATACATCGTCGGGTTCCACGACGACCTTTCCCGTTACAGTATATCTCAATGTCTCGGTTTTCGTGATGATTATGACTTCATCGCCGTTTTCCAGTTCATCAAGCCTTCTGAACAGCTTTTTCAGCGCATAGTTCCTGTGCCCCGCGAGAGCACAGTTGCCTGGCTGCCCGGGCAGAGGTGTCCCTGGCACATGCCCGATACCGGCTTTCAGATTCGATTTTTCAACTCCTTCAACGATGGGATCCTTCACTTTTATTTTAGGAATCTGGATAATACCAAGCACTCTCTGATTGGACAGGTCCGACGCCGACGATTTTTGCCCCGTACCATTTCCGGCACTCGCTCCTCCGTCCCCTGTCTGCCCTCCGTCTCCTCCGGCATTATCGGATATCCCGGTTCCCTTGCCGCCGTTCCCGCTGTCTTCGGTATCGAATGCATCCTGGAGAAGTGCATAGGATTCCTCCGGATCTGCGGCATCAGCATCCCCAAAATCGCTTACATCGATGCTGTTCAGCCACTCTGCCAGCATTTTTTCTTCCTGGTACCTGGCATATATCCTGCCAATTACAGGGTAGGCCATCAGCAGGACGCCTATCGTCACTAAAATTATTGGCAGCCTTTTTCTGATCATTGCAAGTATTTTATCTTTCATATGCACCTCTTGGTTTGTATGCTCTCAGCAAATAAAAAAGGACGCCTGATTTGCTCAGGAATCCTCAAACAGCTTTCTGCCAATACTACAATCACACATCATATTATCAGATATGATCCAGATCATCCAATATATTCTCTTATTTGCTATTTCCATATGTTCAAGTATCAGCAATTTTGGCACTCATCTTATGTACCTGGCAACAAACCTGTGGCTTACTTCTTCCTTGCAGCTGCAAGCACGCCGGCAGCAACTATGAACAGGCCGCCTGCTGCATAGAAAACTTCTGCAGCAACTCCACCTGTCTCAGCCAGCTTACCCGAAGCCCAGCCGACTATATAGACAGAGACCGGCAATGACCTGCCAGTGAAGAAACCTGTGACAGACCCGATGGCCGTAGCCACCATCGTCGCGAACACAATCTGCACCAGTTCCTCTATGCTGGCATATTCCTAGAGGCTTTTATACAATCCAAAAATCCAGAATACCGCCAACTGCACTATCGTTGCAATGATAGCATAGCCTTGCAGGTTTTCGATGTATTGCTGCGGTACAGCAGCATCATACTTCATGAGCAATGCGATGAAAACGGACAGATTCAGGAGCACTGCGTCGATTATAACCAGCGATATAATTCTTGTGGTCTTGGACATATCTTCCCCTTCCTGTATTTCAAAAAATACTGCGCAACAAAACTTGAGCAGCTTGAATATCTGACAGCGACAGGAGCATGGTTATCGGTTTTTCAGGCAATGGGGCTTGAAATGAGCATGGCTTCGCCATTCGCATATGTAAATATGGAAAACCATACGCGTGACCTCACAACCCGCATTTGACCTCCTTCTCCCATAAGCGGGCCGAAACACCGCCTGTGGGATATCGGATTTTATACCGCATTTGTCATGCTTTGCTGTGCAAACCTCACAGCGCCAGTATTACTTTGTTTACTTTACTGCGCCGGTCTTGATTTGTCAATACTTAGCATGCCTGCTTTGTGCACTGCATCTCACTAATAATAAGCAAAACCCCGGCGAGTTGCTATACAGGCTTCAGGATGGATATCCCGAGGTCTACCGTACGCTCTTCTCCGAGGAAATTGAGTCTTACCTTCGCTCTTTGCTTCCGATGGTCTATGCTCTTTATGATACCCTCGAGAGAAAACAGAGGGCCGTCGATAACCCGGACGAATCCGTTTTCCACTATCACGTCCGAAAAACCGATCTCTTCGCTGTTGCACATGAGCCTGGACAATACGGCCATTTCGTCCGGATCTATTTTGGCAGGCTGATTGCCTGTCTTAAGCAGTTTCAGAACATCAGGTATGTTTTTAAGGTGGTAATACGTATCGGTATCGATATCTCCGTTTATCAGCACGTAGCCTGGAAACAGCGGCCTCTTCTCGATCCTCCAGACTCCGCCTCGCCTGATGCGGAGCATCCTTTTCGGCACCACCACAGTATAGCCTTCCTGGAGCCTGTATTTTATGCGTTCCTTCGCTTTGTCTTCCGTGCCGGTAACAACGAATACACTGTGCCACTGATCCGGTCTAAGGTCCTGATACATCTGCTTTACCACCCTGGCAGTCCTCTGTGTCAATATCCATATTATAACAAGAAAGGTATAAAGTCAATGTTACATTTCCCAGAAATCGACTTGAATAATGACGAATTTTTATACATTATACAATCGCCTCTACGATCCTGTTTATAACCACACGAAAAATGGCAACAACGGGCACGGCAAGCAGCATCCCTGGAACACCAAAGAACTCGCCTCCTGCCAGCACTGCGAAAATAGTGGCTACAGGGTGGAGTCCCAGTTTGTCCTCAATCATTTTTGGCGAGATAAAATTATTATCTATCTGCTGAACTACTATGAAAACCGCCGCAGTCCAAACAGCCTTCATCGGCGAAATTGTCAGCGCGACGGCTATGGCGGGTACCGCGCCAATGTACGGCCCGAAATATGGGATAATGTTGGCGAGCCCGCCTATCATGCCCAGCGCCAGCGGGTACTTCATGCCGATTAGCGCAAGGCCGACCGTCTCCAGCATCCCCACGATGAACGCTATCATGAGCTGGCCCTGGATGAACCCGGCAAGTATCCTGCTTATCTGCCTGAATGTGTCCAGCAGGCCGTTCCTCCAGCGCCTCGGGACCAGGAGCAGCGCCTGGTCCCTGAACTTTTCCCCGTCTTTTATTACATAAAAGGAAATCACCAGTGCCAGCGCCGAATCCACGATGACCCTGACCATGTCCATTGCAAGCTTCAGCCCGTTTTCAAGGAGCCTATCGAGCCAGCCCCGGATCTGCTCCGTCAGGCTGTTGATCTGCTCGAAAACAGCGTCTTTTACCTGCCCGGACCAGTTGCTCGAATATATCGTTGATATTAAATTGTTGAAAATGGTCTCGTAACTCGACATAAGCTGCGGCAGGGTCTCCATCAGTTCCATGATGTTTGCCGCAAGCTCAGGGATCAGGTAGAATCCGAACGCAGCCAGCACCGCAAAAATGAACAGGTATACCAGCAGTACTGCTATACCGGCAGGTACCTTCCTCACCGCCAGCCTGTCGGCCATCGGCTTCACTATGTAGACCAGCACAACGGTCAGGATCAATGGCGTCAGTATCCTCGCTATTTTCTCCCTGTACCTGTATATGAAGAAAACTGCCGCCGCGATGAGCAGCAATATGACAAGCCAGAATATGAGCTTCCTGTACCGCACGGATTATTCACCTCCCTGGAGGGACACGTTGACAGTTTTCATGCCTTAAATACGGGAACATACCTGTTGTCCGCGTGCCGGCGCGGCAGAGACCTCCGTGCCTTCCCGTAAAGCAAAACCGGGTAGATCCTGCTACCCGGTTTTACGAGGATTTGAGAGAATGTTTGTATGCACCCGCACCGATACCTGCAAAGCAGGCGTCCGGGGTAAAAAGCCTTTCGGCTTTTTGGCTGTTATCTGAACAAGTCTGCGACTTCGCTCATGATGTTGCCTGTTTTCCTCAGGATGTGCCTGCCGCTCCTTATCATTTTTTTCTTTGCGCGTCCCGACATCATGTCCGAATTCATCATGAATCCTATGGATGCGGCTACAAGTCCGCCCACCATTACACCTTTCATAAAGCCGTTTCGCATAGCAAATCTCCTTTCCGCAAGACCGTGTGTTAGTATGGCATTTATCTGATGTAATATACTTATACTTCATCCGCCCAGCAGCCTGTTCCTGATACCGCCGCCCGTCTCTTTCATCTCGTCTACCGCTTCGTTATCGACTACAGCGAACTCCCTGCCGAATTCCGTTTTCCCGAGCAGCGGCAGCACCTTCCTTCCCTGTATCACATCCTGCAGGAGGCCGTCGGATATTTCAAAGCCCTCTATACGGCCCGTAACCGGGTCGAACATAACGTCCCTGATTACTCCGACTTCACTTCCCGCCTTCGAGTAAACTTTCGTGCCTATCAGCCCGCCTTCGTCCCCCATCGGGGCAGTTTCATCCCCGAACGTTTCCCTGAACGAAGTGCGGTCCATGTCCGCGACACTGTTGCTGCTGCCGACGATCACGGCATCTTCGCCAAGGCTGACCGACTCGTCAAACCAAATAACGCGCCTTTTTGCCGATAGTCCCCTTTTGTCCAGCAGCAGAGCCTTCACCTGCCTGTCGCCGGTGCTGAACAGGATGTCCTTCACGATTCCAGCCTTGCTGCCGTTGTCGGCGCATATCACAGGAAGGTTCAGCAATTCGCTGTATCTGCACAGCATAGGCGGCCTCCGAAAACAAAGCTGGACTGCTCGTTGTTCAACATTAGTATTGCTTGCTTGATTGAAAAAAATACAATACGAAAGAAGAAAAAGACGATTTATTGATTTGAGAGCCGGCATATTGTAATATGATGAATAAGTTCTCAAATGAGTGCGTATTTTGCTGAGCAAATCTTCAAAGAAGTGAATCTGCTGTCAAACTCGGCAAAAGTGATCGATTGTACTGGGCAGATACATAATGGGCAGATAAATCATAGCATGGAGGTCAATATGGAAAAACGTTTAAAGAAGTTGGGGGTACATATTCCGGAGATACTGCTGCCGGCCGCGGGAACCGATCTGACGAAGTGGGCGGTCATAGCATGCGACCAGTATACTTCCCAGCCGGAATACTGGGAGGGAGTGAGGAATGAAGTCGGAGCGAGCCCTTCGACCCTCAACCTGATTTTTCCCGAGATATACCTGAAAGATGAAGGTGTCGACGAAAGGATCGCCAGGATAAACAGGACGATGGAGCAGTATCTTGAGCAGGGTATACTTGAAAGCCGGGGATCCGGTTTCGTGCTCGTAGAACGCAGCACGCCGCACACCCCTTCTCGCAGGGGGCTCATACTGGCGCTGGACCTGGAATCCTACGATTACAGGCCCGGAGCAACGACGCTCATACGCGCCACCGAGGGAACGGTCCTCGAACGGATACCTCCGAGGGTAAAGATCCGTGAAAACGCTCTTATCGAGCTGCCCCACATAATGGTGCTTATAGACGATCCGGAAAAGACAGTGATCGAAAAGCTCCACGGCAATGCTGCCGCCGGCAGGTACAGGAAGCTGTATGATTTCGAACTGATGCAGGGCGGCGGTCATGTCAGGGGATGGATGGTCAGCGACGAAGAAAGTATGGGCATGGTGGCGCAGGCCCTTGAAGCGCTGCTGGCAAGGGACAGTTCTTCAGAAGATCTTTCCGGTGACGGCACTCGCCCTGCTAATACCACAGACGCTGCAGACACCACAGGCAGGCGGTCATGTTCCGGTCTGCTCTTTGCCGTAGGCGACGGGAACCATTCGCTTGCTTCCGCCAAAGCCCACTGGGAGAATGTCAAGGCCGGACTGCTCAAATCCGCGACAGCCCCGTTAAAGGCAGCAAGCACCGCAGTGCCTGGTAGCGCGCAGGTAACGGATACCGATACTGTGCGGTGTGCTGATGCAGTGCCGGAACATCCTGCAAGATATGCCCTCGTGGAAATAGTCAACGTCCATGACGACGGCATCGTGTTCGAGCCCATCCACAGGGTGCTCTTCAACATCGATCCGGCCACTATCACCGGAAAGCTGAAAGATGCATGCAGAGGCCAGTTACGTGCCGATTTCAGGCTGTATGGTTCAAAAGAGGAATTGGAAAGAGAAAAGGCCGTCCTGGATGAAGCAACAAAAGATCATTCCAAAGCAAGAGTCCACATGATCCCGTTCATCCTTGAGGGCAGGTACGGTATCATGTCCGTGGAAAATCCTGCATCCAATATCGAGGTCGGCACGCTCCAGGGCATCCTCGACGAACTGCTTAAGAGCGAACCGTCAATAGAAATAGATTACATCCACGGTGACGACGTTGTGACGGAACTCGGGTCGAAGCCCGGATCCATGGGCTTTTACCTGCCGGCGATGGACAAGCATGGCCTGTTCCCGGCAATAAAGCATGACGGGGTCCTTCCCCGCAAGACCTTCTCAATGGGAGAGGCTGAGGAGAAACGCTATTACCTCGAGTGCCGGCGTATAAGATGAAAGCCGGCAGATCAGATTAGTCCTGCAATCAATGATTCGGCAACCCACGAATCAAGTAAACGCAGGTGATGTAAGAGATGAGGCTTCACACTTAACATTGCCATCTGTACCAATTGTTATTAAAAAGCCTGCATCGGACTGGCTTTTAATATCATCTCCTACCAGCTCTTTCAAGTCTGCTATATCAAATTTGGTAATAGAGCTGTCTGTTAAAGGTGTACCAGTATTTCGAATCAGAATCCTTCCATCACCTTCAATCCTTCCCGATGCTATCAAAGCCATTACAGCAGTCTCTATGGATCTTGCAGTTGCTTCATCAGCTTTTTCCTTTGCACGTTTTGTGTAGCCACCAAGCCTCGGCACCAGTATCAGAGCAAGTATTGCCACGATAGCCAGGACCACGATGATCTCGACCAGTGTGAAACCTTTATTGCCCTTTGCCCTTTTGCACAATGCTTTAATCATTCAACATCCCTCCATTGAAATTTAAAAATTTTA